>Ga0209489_106793_pt1 | contig 17916 bp, 7 predicted proteins | sample SiratrowhiteBW_FD_187527 | JGI IMG/M metagenome (GOLD analysis project Ga0209489, IMG submission 187527) | Root nodule microbial communities of legume samples collected from California, USA - Siratro white BW (SPAdes) (version 2) | ecosystem: Host-associated > Plants > Roots > Nodule | place: USA...
TATATATATATTATATATATATATATATATATATATATATATATATATATATGTATATATATATATATATATATATATATATATATATATTATTAAGAATATAAACAAAGCACTTGTGCTCTCTTTGAAACACACGATTTAAACTCAACATTTATCTTTCCTAGTGTTTAACAGTACCTACCTCCCCTCTTAAGTTTTTCGTACATTTAATTTTCCACCCTTCGGGCTTTTAATTATTTCTAAACTTATCATTCTCATTTTCATTGTGATGACCAAATTGTTGAGCCTTTTCGGTTTTTTTCCTTCACAGAATCAGAGAATTCGTGGTCTGCTCGAGAAGTGTACACTAGATCATGAGATTAGAATGGAAAATTTGCATAATGATTTGCGTGACAGGGCTCTTTCTGATGCCAGATGGAGGCAGATTCAAGATGAGAATGAATCTGTATGTTTATTGTCATTAAGCTAGGTTAAAATTTTGGTTTGAATTTTTTTTAATATTGTTTTTGTAACTATTGTCAGTCAGATATCAACAACTCCCCTATTGGTAATAGCTATCCTGCAGTCCATTCTCATCCAGCAAATTTAACTGGCGAAGAGGTTGATGGTTTAAGAGGAAGGTATATCCGTAGATTAACTGCAGTTATAGTCCATCATATACCAGCATTCTGGAAGATTGCTCTCTCTGTTTTCAGTGGAAAATTTGCTAAGGTATTGTTATTTGGGGTAGATGTGTGCTTGAGTAAGTTATAAAGTTTTATTTTCTTCCTGAATTACATCATATCTGAAATATTTTGTTTTTTCTATTGTTCTTTTGAGTTTTTAATTACTCTTCCTTGATAATCTAGATTCTAGGCTCCAATAATTCTGGAAATGCAGTTATTATCCTTTTTTTTTTTTTTTTTTTTTTTTTTTTTTTTTTTTTTGTATTTACCGTTCTATGTATTTTATTATAGTTTTGTTTATTTTCGTAAACTTATCACCCATAACTACATCTACCATATATTTAGGGTCCCTTTTTTCTTTTTCCAGTCTTCCCAAGTTTCGACTGATTCAAACTCCAACAATTTAGCAAATAAAATTGAAGAAAAGGCTGGAGATGTGAAGTACTCAAGTCATTCTCTGGATGAAGTTTCTGCAATGATATGCAGCACAATATCACTGTATGGAGTCAAGGTAATTATTGTGTTCATGTGACTGACCCTTTCTCCATTGAAAATATATATTTACTGACTTTGCAGTTTCTTTATAGTATGCATGGAGAATATATTTTCTATTTTTTTCTCTAAAGTGTTGTACATTATATTTAATAGCATATTCTTTTTAATTTTTTTATTTATTTATTTAGTTTGATATCTGATTTAACATCATGTCAATTTGGGGATTTGGGTTAGAAATGTTTGTCGAATTTTCTGGGTTAGATTTCATGGGTCCATAATGAAGGCATATAGAAGAAGAGGGGGTGGGAATAAAAGAGAAAAGGACAAATGGGCCTCAAACAAGGCCTGCTAGTGTACAAGAGAAGAGAGAATCAAGTAGTGCAAGTTGGACTGGCTTTAGTGAAAAGGAAGAGAAGGTGGGCATAACAGAATGGACAGCTTGCTAGGAGAGTAAAGATACAAGAATATTGCAGGAAGAGGGAAGTGAATTCATAGTTTTACTTTTAAAATTCTTCTCAATCTAATTTATAATAGTGGATTTTGTCTGTTTTTAGCTATGTTTCAATATAAATACTCGTTTGTTCATATATGGATAATGTTTTTTACCACCCTTTTGCCATTCTCGTGCTATTGCGCTATAACAAAGGTTTCCTGTTAGTGCTCAGTCTTTGTGGTCTCTTAAATTTGACTTAGTTAACTTGTTTATTCAGTCATATACACGTTTGGTATTCTCTTTTTGAATATCTGGCTTGTACTTTCCCCCTCTTCTTTCTCTCTCCAGTCCTATTCTTGATATTTGAAAGCCTTTTTTTATTATATAAACATAAAAGCATGTACCTTCATATCAAAACTTAGTCTAGTAATTTAGAGAAGTATGTATACTGCAACATGTTTGATTTGACAAGTAGAATGTAGTTCATGGTTTTCTCTTTTTCCTATTTGTTTTGCGTGTATGCTGATAACCAGCCTCCCATTGGTGTAGGTTACTAACATTTTTCACGATCTGGAGGAATCAAATGTCCTTCGGTCCTACATGAGTGAGGCAATAGAAGATATATCTAAAGCATGTGCAGCTTTGGAATTGAAGGAAGCCGCTCCTCCTATTGCTGGTATCAGTTCTTCAAATCTAAAAGTTGTTGTCATTTATTAAGGTTCTGAGTGCACGTATCTCTCTTTTTGTTGCAGTTGGTGCTATCAGAACATTGCAATCAGAAATTATAAGGATATACGTGCTGAGACTGTGCTCTTGGATGCGGGCATCGGTTGATGAGGTTTCAAAGGATGTGACATGGGTTATTGTTTCAATTCTTGAAAGGAATAAATCCCCATATGCGATCTCATTCTTGCCTTTAATGTTCCGTTCAGTTGTAGCCTCTGCAATGGATCAAATCAATTCGTAAGTTTTAATATATTCATATAGGATCTGATGCCTTAAAGTGAGTAGAATGCAATATAAACCCAACTGTTTGGTATTAGAGTATAATACTACTCTAATAATGAAGTGGTGATTAGTTTCAGTTTCCTTCTTTTACATATGGAATGCCAATTCATAGTATAATATTGTCTCCTTCTGAGTATGTTCTATGGTGGTTGTCCAATAACACCCTGGCATTTATCTCAATTGCAGAGTTAGCTAGATGAACCAGTGGCTACTGAACCATAGCAGACAATTTTTTTTACTAAAATCACTTAGAGCTTGGCCTTTTTCTATAATGTTTTATTGGGTTGCTCTCTAATAATTTTAAAAAGAACAATTTTTTAATTTGATCATCTTTCCTTACTGTAGCTTTTATTGGTCTTCTCATATGATGAAATTTTCTTGGGTGATTTTTGTTTGATAATCATATTATTTCTTATTAAATTTTCTTTCAGATTGGTTGGTTCGTAATCTTAGTTATGTTGCATGAGATATTCATTTCCTTATTTCATTTTTATAAAGATTTATTTCATGCAATAAGTTTGGGTTATTTATATTACCGGGGCAGCTGAAAATCATATTTTGTGCCTGTAATTATTGGGATAAAATTTATCAGTCAGCCTTTATATTTTTAATCTTCATGTACAGAAATTATCAGAGGAGTAGCATCCGTTGTAATTGCATCACAGCCTCCCGCTAATATTTCCGTATTACATTACCTATTAACTTCATGGCAATTGCAGCCACTATTGAACCAGAAAGTGTGTTGAATTGCCAGATGCAACGCATGATAATGTAAGGCATGTTTTTTGGGTTGGGGGTATTTTTGTGATTTCTCTCCCTAGTCCAATGAAGGGTGTGAGGTCCTTCTTTCATTAAATTTTGACAAAGCGGTACATTCTCATCACTTTGTCTCCAACCCCTTAAGATGTTCTTGCTGCTGCTACCCTTTTTCCAGTCAGCCCCTGCTTTGAGCCGCCACTTCGGTTTTGTTCTGTTTTTTCTTTTTTTCTTTTTTTGCTGATGTTCCCTTTTCTCCGTCCTTTCCTTTTGTGCTTTGTTCTCTGCCCATATGATTTATTATTAATCAAAAGTATCTATTTTTTTTTTTAATTTGAGCATATAGATAGATAGAGGGAGAAGAAGGAGAGATCAAGTTACTTCTAGAGTAACTCTAAGTGAGTTACTTTCCACCGCTATCCTTCATTTCCTTTTAATCTATTAAATGAGTTACTTGTTGGAATTTGTTAAGCTATAGGACCTAGAAAGACATTAGTCTGAAACCATGTGTTTTTAAGGCAACATGAATTCTTTGTTCATATTAAGAAAAAATAATCAATACAATAAATAGAAGAGATTTGATATCCTCTAATGATAAATAAAAATGTTCGTAATAATACATATATAATCTATATATTCTGTATTTGTTCCTTATTTCTATAATTATAACAGAACCATTAGATTAAAAGAAAATGAAGGGTGGGGAGGAGTAATTTGATTCTTCATTTTATATGTATATTCATGTGTTTGTGAGAGAGAGAGAGATTTAACTTCCCTCTAAGGTTCCAAGATAGTATCCCATGCCACATGCTTACGCTGGAGAACACAGTTACAGAACTGTCTTAAAACTAGTTAAGAACTCAAGAAATTTCAATAAGCTTTCTTAAACGGGACCTCGTGTGATTGAGGGGAGGGATCAAACCTATATGTGGATTCTGCACTACTGTAGCTGACGTGTAACAGTTCCGCCTTTTTCTGGGGAGTGATGTGTATAATTCCTTTCTCACATGTGAAGAGAGGTTGCTACTTGTTGTACCTCTATCATGTTAGAAAGCTCTTGAAATTCATAAGTGTAGCCTGTGGCCCATAGGCGTTTCTGACCCATGAAGATTATGTTATGGAAAAAGCTAGGCACTTGCTCTACTTGGTTGGATGGCTGGACGTTCCACATCGATTTGATTTCCATGACCCACTACATGGGGTTGGAACTACGGGCGGTATATATGAAATCAGAACATAACTATGGGAAAATTTTTTCAAAATGATTTAAGAAAGAAATAGTTTTAAACCCAAGTGGTTAATAGAAGTTGAATAAGCCAAGAACTATTTAAATTATATGTTATTAGCATCAGAACTTGTGTGTAATTTGTAAGAACTCATTTTCTTGATTGTTATGGGGACATACTTGAAAATTTCTTTATAGTTTATCTCAATCTTATTTTTCTAGTCCACTGTCTTTGGAGTGAAGTTTAGCGTTTCTGTATATCTCGTGGACAAACAAGAAAAAATCGAGATCTTAATTTGGATAAAAGACCCTGACCCCTACTTTACAATTATTATTTTTTCTTCTTCTGAAAATTGGGTTAATATTTCAATGATGATCTCTTCAGGATGCTTCAGTCCCTAAGGAATGAGGCAACAAAGTCAGAGGAAATGTTTATGCAACTTCAAGAAATTCAAGAATCTGTCAGACTTGCGTTTTTAAACTGCTTCCTGGATTTTGCTGGTATGTTGGATTAGTTAATCTTATACCCAATAGCATACTTTTCTAGAAAAACAAAATTAAAGAAAACAGAAGATAATTGTGTTGTAGCACATACAGTTATAGTTTTGTGTCAGCTTCTGTTTAATTGTCAGGTAGTTTACAGAATATCCATATAAATGAAATTAAAGAAAAGAAAGTAAGATGGTAAAAGAACATAATGGTGTTGTAGCACATGAAGTTTCTGTTATGAGTCAGCTTCTTGTTAATTGTCAGGTAGTTTGGAGCGTATAAGTTTCGAACTTGGCCAGCATAGATTAGACGAAGATGGCTCCCAGTTACCGAATGGATATATTCATGAATCAGAAAATACGCCGTCTGACCTTCATGGAGGTGTTGCTGATCCCCATCAGAAGTTATTGATTGTTCTAAGCAATATTGGATATTGCAAAGATGAACTTTCATATGAGTTGTATAACAAATATAAACACATTTGGCTGCATTCTAGGTACTTTGTCCTTATTCTTCCTCTATTATATAAAAAGTTCTGGTAAAATATTGCGGAATTCATCAGGAATGCATGCTATTAAAGCTAAATGAGGTCTGACTTTGTTAGTTGCAACTTGCACACTAACCATGCTAGAAAATTATCATTTGGTTTGTTGTGACTTCACATCAGAAAGTTTTAGGTTTTTTAATCAGTTAGTCTTGCCTTTTGATGTCTTCCCTCCCAGTAATTTGCTTATCATCATTCATTCAATATGATAGTATGTATATATCTCAATTTTTTTCTTTAAGATTGAGATTCAATTTGGCTAGCGATAAATTTCAACCAATCAAATTATTCTCTTGTAACCATCTTGTAATTCTAATTTTTTCTGTGACTGAATGTGTTACTGTTGTATATAGTTTTCTGTAAAGATATTTTATCCTGTCTTTGTATTTACGAGAACATTCTGATTCCTGATTTGATTTTAATTCAGCGGGAAGGATGAGGGAAACAGTGATGTACAAGATCTTGTGAATAGTTTCTCAGCGCTTGAAGGGAAGGTCCTTGAACAATATACTTTTGCAAAGGTAAAATGAGAAAAATATCGTTTCTGTTCTTCTAGAAAATAACTAGGTCGGAAGTAGATGAGTATAGAGGCTGTAATGAGAGTTATAAGGGCATTTAATTAGTAATTACTTATCGGGTTTGTGAATTATAGTTGATTTTTCTAAGAGGATTATCTGAATCATCTGAAATAATTGACAGTTTTCATGATTGGTTTATGGAGAAATGATCAGTTAGAAGAATAGACTACGCTTTGTTTCTCAAATACCAAAATATAATCATATTATACACACTAAAAATTATAAGGTTTTGTGCATTGATGGATAGTAATCAGCTGCCCGTCTTTCCTCCAGCTCTACCAACCTGTTTCTGCGCAGTCTAAGTTTCAGCCATTGACTTTGAATTATGAAATAAAATAAATGAAGAAATTACTATCTGCTCCTGCCCAAGTTATACAAAGTTCTAAATATCAGATCAGCTAATAACAGATGGTCAATGATTAGTTTCCAACAAAAAAATCGATGTATATGTTGAGCTGTGTTTGATGTGCTGGAATATTGAATGCTATTAAGTACAGTAGAATATTCAAATTTAGATTAATAGTTGTCCAGATTAAAATACACTGGGTAGAAGCAGGAAGATCAAGGGTAGTAAGTTGTAACACTGGGCTTACTCATGTTGGAACATTTTGGGCTGTGTATGCCTGCTTTCACTATTCACCACCGTGACGATTTATCATGTTCCCATTAGGCAAACTTGATCAGATCTGCTGCCATGAATTATCTGCTGAATTCTGGCATTCACTGGGGAGCAGCGCCAGCAGTTAAGGTGAGGAGCTAATGACAATTGTTTGTATTGTAAATATGACTGCTCTCATTATTTGTTTGTTTTTCTCTGAAATGAGTTTTAATTTTTCTTTTGGAAATGATGTTTTGATGTGATGCTCTATTTTATGTTGGTCTCTTCCAGGGTGTCCGTGATGCAGCAGTAGAGTTGCTGCACACATTGGTAGCTGTCCACGCAGAGGTAATGATTGCATAAATTTGCGTATGTATCCTACTCTTGGTTTTTTATAAAAGGTGAAGATTAATTTATTTGAAGGAAATAAACGGAAAAAAATAAGGTCTCTCTCCCTATCTTTGCTAAATAGGCTACTTTAAATAATACAGTATGCTTAACACAACAAAGGCTATTGACACTTTCAAGTAAATCTTTAGATCAGAGATTTTGGTTTCCACCAAAGATAATGTTAGATACATGATTTGATTTGATAGGGAAATATTTGTAAGATATTTCTCATTATTAGATATTGATTTTATTCCTTATTATTGCATGTCTTCTTCATTATAAATAATACTCATGTGTGCACTCAACACACTCGAGTTTGTTATATTAATTACTGGTTTCTCTCTTCTCAACATGGTATCAAAACGGTACCATCTTCCATGACCAAGTTTGTCGCTAATATTTCAATAGATAACCGAATATGTAGAATCAGATAACACTGCTGCAAAACGCTTTTCAGTTATTGCTGGACAGTCTACGTCAGTACTATACAAGTCTTGAAGGACTTGTTAAGAAGGGTCTTTTCTATATCAAGTGGATTTTGAAGGAATATTTCTGTTCAGGAGTTATGTTTATGGTCATTTGACTTGCGTATTCTTTTCATTGACCTTGTGCTAATGTTGTTGTATTTTGCTGAACTTTTGGTTTAAGGCTATTTATAATGCATAGGAGTGAATAATTAACGTGAAGATGATGCATAGAGAATTTTAGTCAAAGCGATCCTCGCTTTAGAAACCTAGTTAATTATATTTGTATTTACAATTTAAACAATTGCTTCATTATATTTTCCTGAAGGTAGTCTGCTGAGATGCAATGTCTTTTGTTGTAGGTTTTTGCTGGTGCTAAGCCTCTCTTAGATAAAACACTTGGCATTCTTGTGGAAGGCTTGATTGACACATTCATCAGCATTTTTCATGAAAATGAAGCTACTGATCTCAGTGCCCTTGATACGAATGGATTTTGTCAGCTCATGCTTGAGGTAAGTAGTACTTTTGGAAAAGAAAAATAAAGATGTATTTGTACCCTGGGATCTGTAAATGATAAGGAACAAGTAAAATATATTCTTTAATCATTATCCTTTAGTTTTATATAATATGATAAAACACAATATGCTTCATGTTCTTTACCTGCACAGTATAAATTTAGACATGACATGATGACGACGAACTTAATTTTTAGCTTAGACTGTTTGATTAATCTACTTGTATCTCTGCAGCTTGAGTACTTCGAGACTGTATTAAACCCATATTTTACATCGGATGCTAGAGATTCCTTGAAGTCTTTACAAGGATTACTTTTGGAAAAAGCCACGGAGAGTGTGACTGATGCTGTCGACAATCCGGGACATAACCGCCGGGCAACTCGGGGCAGTGAAGATGCACTTGCAGATGATAAGCAACAAGGAACAAGTGTATCTCCAGATGAGCTCATTGTAAGCAATTAGTTTGTGTAGTTTGTTGCTCTTTTTACTTGTGGCATGTTTAAATACTGAGCTGAGGGTGGCTGAATAAATTAGTGATTATTTTGGTTTCAAAGCTTGTACGTAACGTTGATATAGACTTGTTTAGTTATACGAAAATGATGTTTATTTGTCGTGGTTGTCTTTGTTTTTGAAGCAGTTCTAATACATTGTTTGCTGAATTCTGTTACTATTTTTACTATCTAAAGCTGTATTTCTGTATTTCAGTCTCTTGCACAGCAGTACAGCTCCGAGTTCCTTCAATTAGAGCTTGAGAAAACACGCATTAACACAGCGTGCTTTGCAGAATCTATTCCTTTGGACACTGTGCCAGAACCAGCCAAATCTGCCTACTCTCCCTTCAGGAACTCAATGGATTCTCCTAGCAGAACCTACAGAGGTACCCAGAAAACCGGATCCTCAAATTTCCCTCGGCATAGACATTGATGGGTACAAAGTAGCACCTTTGTTTTTGTTTGTTTGCCTATTATGTATTTATTGTAGTATATTTTTGGTTTAGTAGTTAACGAAAAGTTGTATTCTTTTGCACTGTTACCTCTTTGTAAAGGTGGATGGCAATTACCACATATAATGAGTTTTGGAACATATGTCGGCATTCCCGTATGCCAACCGGGAGTGGAGTGAGTTTGTCATTTAAGTTGAATGAGTTATTTGGATGTGAATTAAGATAAATGCATGTTTATTTGACCTAACAAATTTAAAGAAACGGTTCTCGGCAAAGCCTTGCGTTACACAAACCAAAAGAATGGTGGCCGTTTAGTTGACCTAACAAATTTAAAGAAATGGTTCTCGTGGAATCATGAGTTATAGATCTCTGGTGCAGATTTTTCAACCCGATTTTCCATACCAGTTACATAAGTTGCACTTGATAATTTTTCGTCTAAATTTGTAATTAATACGCAGTTTGGAATTGTTTTTTCTTTTGAAATCATGATTGTAACTCTTGGATTGTCATTTGATGCTTCACGATGTTTTTATTATCACTATTATTATGTTGTATATCGGTTGTTTTGATATTCATATTCTGTATGACAGCAATCTCGTGATTGTTTTTAGAAGAAATAATTTAAAATCATTTTGATGTTTGGGTTGGGAGAAGGGACATAATGAAGCTGAATGAAACGAAACAAAATTAATGATTGAAAAGTTCCGATGTTTAATTATTTTCCTTCGGTAGGATGCTCAAAATGTGTACAATTCTTTACTTTGAAAGGGTAGCAATGTATATTTTTAGTTCTGATTAAATTTTTTGAGATGTACTACATTATATAAATCTATATTACTGATTTATTAGGGTTTACAAAACTATTCAAATTTTACATAATAATTACATTTAACAATTTTGTAATATTGTTTTTTAAGAAAATGGGTTAAAAGTGTCTTCTTTGTTAGCACTTCTACCTTTACATCAGATGGACTGATCTAATTGGAGAAATATTACGGAATAAAAGAAAACATGATGGGAAGATGAAAGAACACTAATATAATCTTAATGGTTGCTTTGGTTATTCAGCAACAAGATTTCATCCACGTTCTTATATGTATTATTCACCTTAGATAGAACTTTGGGTTGAGTAACTAGAATAAATGAACGATTTTTTATTTTTTTTTCAAAACGATTACAATTCAGTAAAAACAACTTAATTAAACAGGTTTTTAATATTTTGGAGCAATTTCTTGTGAAGAAGGAAGCTGAGATAAAGGAGTAATGTTTGTTAAAATTTTGAAACCTAGTGATGCAAGAAGCACGGGTAAGGTCTTGGTGCGCTTTATGTGTTTTTGCTTTTGACACAAATAAACATTCATTGAACTAAACGTGAATCAAAGGTCCCAAATGCAAGGCTACCTACCATTCTTTAAAAGCCCTACAAAAACAGCTTATCCCATTAGACACTTTGTCTGTCTTCATCTGCACAAACAATGTCTTCTGACTGTCGACAAAGCTTTCATCAATTATAAACTCCACTTTAAAAAGGTTCTTATCATTAATATTCTACATAGAAACACCTAGTATAAAAAAGATAGAGAAAAAAGTTCAATACAAAGAAAAAATGAAAAGAATTTGGGACGTTACATAAGACGATGGACAGGTGTAATGGTCATTAAAAGCACAACACACCTTAATTAGGTCAACACAAGGGTTTAATTCCTTGATTTTTTTATTTTTTTTTTAAAAAAAGGGTCATAGCGTATAAAAGGCACTGATTTAGAGGATTTCATTATATCATAATAATGTAAAACCTATGATCTATGACTCGGTTGTGCTGTAAAAAAACGCGATTTGTTATTTAAACTTTGACTTTTTTTAATCAAAAGATGATATTCGTTATTTACAATAAAGAGTACAGCGTTTTTTTTAAGCAGCATAATTATGGGAATTTGTTTTCAATTAAAAAACTTTCTTTTTCCTAAAAAAGTCGTAAATTATCTAGTCATTGGTATTTGGTTTCTAGTGAGTTCCTTCCTAAGTTTAGCATGTCAATATTGTTTTATAATATATATATATATATATATATATATATATATATATATATATATATATTGTCTTTTCCTATGGCATGGCTAAAATAATGAGAGAATCCAAATTCTACCTGAGCTACCTTAATTTAATGTAAGTACATATAATTATCATATTGTTTAATTAAATCACTTAAATATTTTCATAAAAGAGTCAAGTTGAAATCTTCATCCAAGACTATATCATGCCATGGTATTGTCAATTTTTATCTAAACCTATACTAGTATATCTATATTTTGGTATTTTATTGTTGTGTTGGTACAACTGATACTCCTTGACTGTTTTCCATCAAATTTAGAAACAAACAATATACACTTAGCATCAATTATATTAAAAGAATGATAACTTTCATAAAAAAAATATAAGTTCCCATATATTCAAATATTATGAAAAATGAAAAAAAAAAAGAGAATTACGCTGGTCAGAGTTTAAAAAGTGCAATATATTATGCAATGACACAAATAAACAATAAAAAAAGTTCCCATATATTATAAATTGAGAAATATGAGTGTTAAAAACAGTACAATACACCCTCTAACACAATTTTATTAATTAAAATTTATTAAAAAGAAAAACACAAATGGGAGAGTCTTCTAACTTTTATGAATTTCAACGAAACTCCGTGTATGTTTGAATTAGATTTAAATTTTTTTTCATAATTAATTATAATTTTTACGTTGAAAACCAAAATAATAAGTAGTTGGTTTCAGTTTTTCAATTTTTTTAATGTAATTTTCGAAGTTTAGAACATGCAGCCAATCAACAATACAGGTAACAATCCGAGTATATATAAGATCTTATGTCCTGCTATATACTTTTGTCAGATATCTTACGGATCATATTCCACAGCAAAATACACATAAAGATAAGCTAATAAAGTTTGATCAATCATATAAAATCATATTACAATTTCTAAACAATGTATATCAAATTCATTCGTTACCTCATCAAAGATAACACATTTAATCAACACTGACTTCTCTAAGTAATTCTTTGCACACTAATTAAGTCTTGTGACTCCTTAAGAAATTGTTATTTTATAATTTAATGTTTTTATTTATATGATTTTCATTATTAGTAAAAGTTTGAATATAACATTTCTTATGTTGTGTAACTTAACATTTACTATTTTATGCCAACCATCTCAATGATCTCTTTTAAAAGTAAGTGATCCCTAAAATATTTTAGAAATTTGTGCATATAATAATGGAAATTAAATTGGGAGGATTTTTAATTTATTTTATAACGCATGTCATTTAAGTTTAATAAATATCAAAAGATAAAATTAGAATGAATAAATAATAAAAGAAACTAATGAGATGTATATGAGAAGGAAACTAAGATTTTTTTTATTCTATCTGCTTTTCATTCTCTTATTAATATTAAAGCATACAAACTCATTTTTTTTCAATTCTCAATTGTTTTGTTTCATTTATGAAGAAAAAATAAGTAAAACACGAAGTAATTGTTTTTACTTATTTCTTACCTATTTTGTTTCATTTCTGGAGAAAAAAAGGTAACTTTATCTTATTCACTTAACAGTTAAATATTAGATTCATATTATATATTATTGTTTTTCATGCAAAAAGAATTTTTTTATATATATACAGATTATGTTTGAAATATAAAAATTTGAATAGTTATATATATTTTTTAAGTTTTTATTAATAAGTGAAATTTAAATATAACTCAACGTTACAAATTGACTTGAAAAATAAGATTTACATGATAAATAAGATTTGCATGATCTTCAACAGTTTTTAAGTAGAAATTGTTAACTTTCTTAACTTGTAATAAAATACTTTTATGTAGAAATTTTTTTTAGAATATAAAATAAAATCTTATATGTATGTTTTATAATCAATTTTTAAATGTACTTTATTGATTGTAGATTTTCTTTCTAGTAGTTACATCTCTCAAAATTTTTAATTTGATTCAATTGATGAGTTTAAAAATTTGAAGGAAGAAAGGACAATCTTTTAAATATGTTTTATTTTTTTACAGTTATATTTATATTAAATTATGGACTTATTTTTATTATATTTGTGGCAATGATAATATATATATATATATATATATATATATATATATATATTTATTAGTTTATTATTTTATTTTTCTCAAAATTATTGATTAAGATCCATCACTTTTTAAAAGTAAAACATTACTCATTAGGCTTCACAACAAATAAAGTTAATAATCCAACACATATAAAAGATATAACATCAAGTACTAGTATTTTATAACATATAAGTCACTGAAAATAACTTAAACCAAGTAAAACATATTATAGACAACATGGAATATTGCATAAATAGAAATTATTATTTGAGTGATGATAGTACAAAGAGTTTTGGAACTGGAAATCTTGTTATTATAGTAACTAAATTTTTTTAATTTTATTGTTATAAAAAATGTATACCACGCAAAGATTGTAGCACCTTTAAAAACTTAATAATACAAAAACAAAATACACTAATACCTTGAAACTTAACTCAAGCTTTCATTTTCTTTATTTTTTTACTACTTGATATTTTATTCTACGTTATTAGATTATTAACACATTATTCTATAATATCATAGATCGTTTAAAACAAATTAAATCACTAATATTCAACACATTTATCACATCATATCTCATGCTTTCTTACTTTATTATATTGTACACAATTCATAAAACATAAATGAATCCTTGAGAACTTTTAAAAATAACAAATTATTTTAAATTATACTCATCAACTATATTCAAATATAACTCACAAAAAAGCTATGAAAATAAGTTACAATTCTTATAAAGATCTCAAGTTAACAAAAAAAAAAAACATTTAGTTTAAAAGGTTCAAAAGTTGTAACATTGTCAACTAATAAAATTTGACCTTTGTTCAACAAAAGAGTTATAATTAGAATTGTATACTGCCTTTTTATATGATTTCAAAGTTATGTTAAAGTAATATGCACGTTAAAACTTTCATGAAAATTATAAAATCTAATTTGAAAAATATACTTAATGTATGCAAATCTAACAAAAGATTGTTTCCTTACTCTTGGGTAAATATAGTGAGTGGATTTTTTATTCCATTGAATGAATTTCTTTCATTAAACTCACTTCCTCTTGACTTCGAATCATTGGGACGATTGGACGATGTTGAGCAGATTAGGTAGAAAAAAAAATTAATTCTGCAAAAGTTCCATTCAATTCAGCAAAAGTTCCAACACAATTCTACTTTGTTTCAAAATTCAATTGAATGGATGTACTCTTTATCTCATTACTATTCTATCATTCAATTGAGTGGATGTTCTCTTTATCTCACTACCATTCTATCATGGAAAATATGAGAATTTTGAAGTTAGATATTTAAAGAGAATGAGAAGCTAAAAAGAAAAAAGAAAGAAGAAAACCTGCATACACTATTTTTATTTTTCAAAAAGCAAAGAAAAAAAAAAGAAATTAAATAAAAAAGGGCTGATCCAAAAGGTTTTGTAAAGATAGTAAAAAATGTTTGAGTGCGGATTATAGCCTTGTAGGCACTCTTTATCAGTGTAAAAAAAAAAAATTGAGAATTATGGATCTTCATATCCTTCATAATTGTGACATATATAAAGTGATACTTCTTTCTCCAGTTAATTATTATTTCTTTTGTTTTAAATACAATCTATGCATGAGAGTGTCATGGACCTTGAAATATAAAATAACATTGTTGGACACAATTCTCATAAAAATTGAAATTTAAAACACTTTTAGAAAGCTATGGTGTGGATGGAGGCCAAATAAGAATAGTGACAAAATTTATGCAGCAAATGAAAAGAAGAAAACATGACAGACACTATTATATTCAATGTGCATTGAGGAATTATGGCGTAGCATTTTAGTTGTGTTTTGAACACGTTGTATTGTGAGTTATATTCTAAATAGGAGTAACAGAAATAACCATGGTTGTCAAAAAGATTATGCCGACACAATACTGTTGCAATAACACTATGATAAACAAAAGGGAAAACTACATATGCAGTACAAGTTTTGTTTCTTTTTTTCCCAGCTCTTTGTTTTTTTAGTCAAGAAGCTTTTACACGATACCTACCCTTTGAGCACAACAATGAAAATAACATTATTTATTAACATAGTTTTAACAAATTGCCTTTTATCACTTTATTTATTTTGTTTAATATAGTATTTTATTATAAAATTTTTATCTTAATCCATTTTTTAATTCAATGCAATATAGTTGTTTTCATTTAAATACGTGACATTTAGATAATTTTGCTCGAAGAACGCAGATTATTATCACAAATATTGATGCAAAGTAATAGGTTATAGTTGTCGCTATTTAAATTGTTTTACTAATTTTAAAAATATAGGAGAAACTATAGTGCAAGAAAATTACCCGTAATTTTAAAAATATTTAAAAAATTACTATTGCAAGAAAATTTTTTTAATTTTTTTTAAATTTAAGCGAATTAAGTCAAATACTACTCGTACCAACTACTCTTAATGATAACAATTTTGATTATTACCATAATTATTTATATTTATTATTTTAAATATTATAATAAAAGTATAATTTCTAAACAATTTTAAAATTTTAATGAGCTTATTTTATTAAAAATAATATTTTAATAAAATATATTTTTATCATATTTTATTTATTAAAAATAAAAAATTTATAAAAAATAATATTATAATAATTTTTACTTTTATTTTATTTACATGTCATTTAATTTTATATTTTAGTAAAATTATTATATATTTATTTTTATTTAAATTATAATTTGACATTTATAATAATGATTATTTTCATATTTTATGAAAGAAACTATCAGGTGATGTAAATGAAGAAAATTAACATTTAGTATCAACATCCATCGAATTCCATATAAAAATGTTAATAAGAACATTAATGTTAAAAAATTGACATTTTTTTTCCTTTGAATAAAATATCATGTGTAGACTAGTCTCTAGACTAACTTTATATTAATATGAATCGTGTTAAAAAAATAGTACTAAAGAGTGTGATGTGAGTATCCTGTAACAAAGTATTCTTTTTCGTTATTTGGTGTAATTGTGATAGTGGCCTTTTGTTAGGCTTTTTCACCAAACACCCCAAAATCTCATGTTGGCCCACTAAATAACTTAAGATAACTCTCTCTATCTATCGATTGTTTTACTAAAATAAACTAAATAAAAACCATTTATAACACTTTATTTTCTATGATAAGTAAATTTTGTAATGTTCAAAATATTAAAAGGAGATCTCAAAAATTGGTAATAATATATGAGTTAAGAGTTTGTCATTACATTAAAATGGTTTTGTAATAAAATCTCAACTATTTGATGATGAAATATTTTAATTTTAAATTTTTTCTTAAAAATAATATTTAAAGTTAAAAACATTCAAATATTTTATTAACACCAAATTAAATTAAATTTTAAATTAATTCTGAAATTAACTATCATTACATGGATTTTATACTGTTTTTAATTTATAATTTTCAATTCCTCATAATTTAACTCATCATAATAATATATTAATTTTATATGATATAAAATTTTATATTTTTCTTCTATTTTTCATTAAATTTTGGTGCAAATTATTATAATAATATAAGTTATTCTCATTTATATTGCAAAATCAAAATTAGAATTATACTCAATTTTGTCTTAAATTTTATTTATGATGAAATTATTTTTTATTTTGTTGCTTCCCCCTAGTCAAATTAAAATTATCTCAACATTTTAATTAATTGTTTTGAATTAATTTTTTTATTTAATTTTTTTTAAGAAAATTGCAAAAAAAAATAAAAAAAAGACAACGTATCAAAATTTGGTCTCTAATGAATTACTGAATTCTGATTTGTTTCTTAGCACTAAAAACCACTCTTCATATTTCAAAATTCGCCTTTCTTGCAAAGTGAACGAGTCTAATTTAGAAAATAAAGTGTACGAGGTCTATTTATAGAAATTTTATTTTATTTGATTTATTTTGATAGAAAATCTCCTCTGTTTAAACATTCTTTAAGTTGACAATTCATTTTGTTTAATAAACTGAACACATTTTGATATTAAAAAAAATATCAAAAGAGTATTGAAATAATTTGTTGCTAAAGACTCATTGCTAACAATGACTCCTTCAATACATTATCCAATTAATTGGGAAACACCTTCATAACACCAACATGTTTAAACTCCAATTTTAAGCGTCCTACCCTATCATCATTTTTACATTAACATCTTATGTTTAATTGTTAAACTAAATTGTTAATGACTTAATTATACATATAGTTACTTATCTATTGATAAATAAAGGTACCTTTTAAAGGTTGTTTCTAGAGATGAATCTGAATACTGTTGGAATAAATTTTATCCTACTCTAAAAAAAAAAACATGGTAAAACTATGCTACTTGTTGCAACCCAATTGGAAGACTTTCATATGTCAACCATAGTTGTATTTTATATATAACTCAATACACACTTTAACTTGGCAAAACATCAACATGTCAGAGTATAATTATTTTCAGATACAGATTAAGATTGGTTGGTATTAATTATTGTAACTTAAGTGAAGATATTGGACTCGTTGAAATATAGAAACCCTAATATATATATATATATATATATATATATATATATATATATATATATATATATATTATCTTCAATAGAAGTTTATATTTAGTCCACAACTGTGCAATTCTTTTTGGTCACACTATTCAAATATTGAAGACCTAACTTAAAAGAATTACT
>Ga0209489_106794_pt1 | contig 17915 bp, 6 predicted proteins | sample SiratrowhiteBW_FD_187527 | JGI IMG/M metagenome (GOLD analysis project Ga0209489, IMG submission 187527) | Root nodule microbial communities of legume samples collected from California, USA - Siratro white BW (SPAdes) (version 2) | ecosystem: Host-associated > Plants > Roots > Nodule | place: USA...
GGTCACTAGACTAACCTGCAAAAGGAGTAGGTGTTGTAAGTACACCTTCAAAGTGGCTGTTTTTATAGGCCAGAGTATGTAGCTGCATGTTTGACACCTCAGCAGATCTCTTTTTTTTTTTTTTTTTTTTTTCACAAACTTTACATAAATTCTTATCTATCATTGGAAACTTAGAAATATCAAAACATGGGATGAAGGAGAAAAAGTGAAATATTTACTTAGCATAGATGATGACTATCGCCACATAGTAAAAGCATTTATGAAAAACGTGTTTTGTCCAATAGGGGCAAACTGTGGTACTCCCTTTACAATTTAGGATAAAAAAAAAAATTTAAAAAAGAAAAAACTATAGTTTTATGAGTCACTTTAATGATCTTATTAAAGTCGTCATGAGTTATACCACGTTTTTTAGAAAAGACATTAGTTTGAACGGAAGAAACTAATGGTAGATGAGTTTATGCATGAGATTTAAGATACTATGTTGAGAGGGGATACATAATCACAAACTTAATCTAGAAAATCATTGATAGGTGGATTAGTGTGCGGTCTACCGTTTTGCAAAGAACCATTTTCTCAGCTTTAAGCTACTAAGGTGTAGTGGAAAACAAAATTTTGTCTAGAGAAATGTGTTGATCACATGTATATGGACTATTTAGACTAGTAAAAAAAATATTGTGTTCCGAATCTTTAGATTCAATATTAAGGAGATATTCACCTTTATTCAACTTAAAACTAGGACTCAGATAATTAGGAAATGCAGGACAGTCACCTTTAGTTATTCTGATCGTGTCTAAACCCTTTAAGTTGTCTGAACCTTTTAGCTTAATATGTTTGTGTTTAAATCTATGCAACTATACAGTTTTTTAGCATAAATTTTGTCGAACTTTTCTTAAGTTATATCACGACTGCTAACTATGTTATTACTATTGTTTTACCTACTAATGGTATGTTTGTCTAAAAATCTTTATACCCTGTTTTGGAATGAAAACACCACACACGTTGACTATCTTGGATTTAGCAATAGAACATCAACTTTACTACTAATGCAGAAATTGTGCATAACTCTGTCTAGGATATATTTGTACTATTAACTGTATTATCAGGCTACATTGTCTAGATATGTTCTTTTGTAGTTTTGCAGGTTAAATAGGAACATATAATAATATGTGTTTAATTAGTAGGTTAAAAAAGAATACAAACAAAATTAACATATCACTTTATTAGAATAGAGTATTCTGTTCAAAAATTACATTTGAGGTTAATAATATATGAGATTCACAAGTACACACAATATGAAGTTAGATCTATTTTCTTACAATAAAAAGACATAAATAAGAAGAAATATGTCTACAATATATTATTACAGACCTTTGACTCGGATGATAAGGAACAAATTTATAGATTTTGGAAGATGTTGTAACATGGATTAGACTAGAAGTTTTACACATTCCTATTTTCTCTTACTCATTATTGAATCTAGTACTCATACGTGGAACATTTTGTCAAAGATTAAAGCTTCTCTTATGTTCTCTTTATTAATTTATATTTTTTTTCAATAATATATATATATATATGCAAAAATATATATTTAGTTTTTGTCTAAGACCAACATAAATAGTATATCAAAGAATTCTAAACTTTTATATTTATCAGCAACATAAGTTTAATAGGAAGTTCAAGATTCGTTTCTTCGGTTACGAAAAATCATTAACTATAATCAATCACTGATTGAGCATTTCCCACAATGCTTTAAATCAAATTAAAAGTGCTAGCACTAAAATGAGAAGTAACTTACAGTATCATTTCCATTAATTTTCACATCTTTTGCTGTAGATTTCCCATGTTTCCTAGGGAAAATAATTGGATCCTCCTCATCTGACTCTTCAAAGCTGTAATGGGGTCTATTCGATCTTTCCCGAAGTTTAATTGGGCTACTCATCGTCTTCTTAAAAACAAATATAGAATTTATGCATAACTAAGAGAACTTCAAATCAATTATAGAATATTTAAAACAACTTGCTCTCGAAAATATATATATGATACATCAAAAATAAGACTATAGTCCATTCCTCTTAATAAAGCAAGTGAAATAAGGAAGGAAAAACTATAATGATATTCATCATCAATAAAAAGAACAAAACATAGTAAAAGAAATAAAATAGATTCAACACTTTCTTATCATATACAGATCAATAAGTAACCAGGTTCAACAATGTCATAGCTCAGTCCATGAAGCATATGCCACACTGTTTTATTCTTAATAACTAAATAATATAACAATTGTAGAAAGTACAACCAACTCTGCAAGTGAAACCAGAGATCTATCATAAATACAAACACAGAAGAAAATACATCCTTTAGATTTCTTTTTATGAGCAAAGTATAAATGGAATAAAGTGAACACATACATCCATATATCTGCATTTTAGACCATAATAACATGTGCTAAAAGAAAATAAAACAGTGCATGCAACCACTAATCATATATATAGATGCAAATACATGTAAAAAAACAACATACACATCATATCAATAGTTAGATACACGTCTTTCCAATGGAAAACAATAAAAAGAACATCAGTTGAATTCCAGATAAACCCTAACAACAACAAAAGGGCTTACACAAATAAATAGCATTTGAGACCACGTACATTCACAAACTCACATAAAAGGAAAAAAACAGCATCAACAAACACTAAAAACAGTTCCAAAACAAATAAACCAGAAAGATTCAGATAAAAACTAGGAAACAACTAAATAATAAAAAGAAAAAACAACACATCGGAAGACCATCACGGTGTCCATTTGAGGAATCTTGGGAAACAAGTATGATATCCAGTATACCACTTCCAGATTCCGATTTCTAAAACGCTGACGGGAATGAAACATTAAAACCTCTACGGAAGCCATTCACGGTTCAGTAATCAACTTTTCAAGAACACAGAAGAATCCTAAGACATCAACAACAGTGATTTTGAATATTCACAAAGAATAATAAGAACCACAAAATTGTGACAGGAAGAAACAACTCAACCACGTGACTTACAGCAAGTAAGCTAACAGAATTGGCTAGAATGGAGTGAAGATGAGTTTGTGAGAACTTCAGAATCTGGAAGAGAAAGAGATTTGAATTTAAGAAAGAAAGAAAGAAGCAAAGAAAGTTCAGTTCTTAGTGAGAGCTTAAAAGTAGCAGAAACAGTGGAACAGTCACAATATTAAGTAGTCCAAGGCAGATTACGTTATAATAAAAAATAATATAATTATATTATATCCTTTTGTCTTTAAAACATTATTTAGAACCAAAGAGTAATTTGTTTTTGCAGAAGTGACTTCTCCCTCTTGTATTATTTTCAGCCTTTGAAGAAAAAACATTTTGTAAAAAATTTAAATTGTCATAAAGTTAAATAATTATCTTCTTTCAATTTATCATGAAATTCTGTATATTTATTACTATTATTATAATTATATAAAAGGTGAAAGAAAATACAAGAATATACATAACAATAATTTTGAAGCTGCATTTGTTTACCCAAACATGGAGTTGTATGTAGAGTTGTACGTTAAAATGCATGCAACGTGTGCTCTGAATTCGAAGGAGATGAAAGATCAGGTTTCGGTAGAAGCAGCAAATAAGATTACACGACATGACATAACTCAACTTTGTAACAGTAGCATGTTCAGGCGGCTACTCGTACACGTGTGTTTTTTTTTTCTATAATCTTACACGTTGAAATAATTTATTTAAAAAATAATCAAATGTTTAACTTTGAATTATTATATTTCATTGAACAATAAAAAATGAAATTTATTTACAAAATTAAAGGATCAAATTACTTTTTATTCTTTTATTTCAATTTCTTTTAATTTAACGATTCAATATAAATTATCTCTTAGAATTATTCGTGCACATACATGTACATATATATAGGTTATACTGTTAAATTATGAATTTAAAATTTATAATCACCTTATAGTATAATTTTACAACTTATATTCACCTTCTAAAAACAAATTTTTGAGATTTATACCATCAATATCAATATTAAGACAGTGTAAAAAGATACAATCATTTTAGTTTATATCTTTCGAGCAAAATATCTCAGATCATTTGATAAATAAGATTTCTTAAAAATTAAATATGCATTATCTTAAATTCATAAATTTAAATTATGAAAAGTTGAGGGTCTTATGTTTTAACAGTTCTGATGGACGAAAAATAAAATATCGATTATTCATCTTATGTTTTTTCATCAATAAAAATAGCAACTAAAATATTCTTAATAAAAATAAGAAGATAGTATAAAAAAATAAAAATTATTTCAAAAGGATATGAATTTTAATCTTGTTTCCAAAATTTATGATATACTAGAAAATGTCGTGTGATTGAAAAACGATTTGTTTTAAAATGTTACTAGATTAAACTAGCATAAATAAAGAATGAAACATCATTTTAAAGTAATTTAATCTCTAAAAGAAGCATATAGGGAGAATTATGTCTTTCAAATCTAAGAACAATAAGATTAGAAATATTTTCTTTTTATGACTACGTCAAAAGAAGAATCACAACTTGGCATTGGAGGGATCAATCTTAACATATCACGGACGATTACTTACATCATCGATCTAGGAGAGACTGAACTAGAGTATCCTAGATCTGAAGATATCACCTATATAATGATGATCATCGATCTAGGAGAGACTGAACTAGAGTATCCTAGATCTGAAGATATCACCTATATAATGGTGATAGGATTAGGAAAACTCAAATTCAAGGAGATTAATCATAAGGAGTCGATCTTGGAGACATGCATATTTCTTAGTACTCTGATCATTATAGACTATGGATAGCTTTTGTTTTGTGTTTCTATTTTAATATATTATTTATTACAAATAAAAAAAATAGTTTAATACTAACAAATAAATATAAAATTCTACTTTAATATATTATTTATTACAGATAAAAAATTAGTTTAATACTAACAAATAAATATAAAATTTGAGAAGTATAGGCAATAACTTTTTAGGTGACAATAAAGTGATGTATGAAATTTGGAAGTCTATGCTCTCATCAAATAATAATATTAAATTTGCCATGTTTTTGGTTTGAAATTATCACTAATTGGTTTAAACTAAAGAATAAGAAAATAACTAAAATTGAGTGGCAAATTTAAAATAGACAATTGAGGAAAAAATAGATTAAAATAACTATGTAATTTAATTGGGATAAATTTAATAAAGGAAAACTTTCAAGATTAAATTTCATTAAGTTTCATAAAGAAACTTCTTAGTGAGAAACTTCTATATCATAAAAGCTCTTCTGTTCTCTTTTGTTTGAAGAGATTTATGTTAAGGTAAGTAAGGTAATATGATTACAAGATTGTATATAATTGAATTAGTATTTACTTTAGTGGTAAATAATCAAATTAGTCTTTATTTTAATGATAACTATGTTGAAGGTTTAGTGATGTTATGTTCAACTAATTAATTAAGAATTTTATTACTTCATTTATTTAAAATAAATATTGTCTCATTATTTATTATGTAAAATAAAAAAATTAAAAGAAGAATTTAAAACAACAAATGATAAATAAATTGAAAATTAATAGTTATTATTGAGTTTGTTAACTTAGAACATGTGGTGTGTTGTGTCTCATAAAGAAAGATGATAGAAACTAACATAAAAAATGTAGTCATGGGAATTTGAGATTATTCTCAAAATTGCAAGAAACATGATATTACAAGGGATTTATTAGTAATATTATTCAAAACAATCTTCTTTTTGTGAAACGTGTATAGAAGGTAAATAAGTGAAAACATATTTTAAATGTATTAACAAAATTTTTACAGAAGTCGTGTTCTTGAAGTAATACGCTTAGATTTGTTTAGAATCACCTGAACTGTGTCTATGAGTAATAAATGATACAATCTAGTATCAAGAATTTTACCCAAAAAAATGAGACTTTTAGCATATTTTATAAATTATGTAAAAATGTTTAAATCGGGTCTATCAGGTGTTTTAAGTCACTCTGAGGATGAATTCAAAAATAAAAAGTAACAAGTCTTTCACAAAAACCAATAATATTAATCATCATTTTTTAATTCTAATAGCATCTTAAGAAAATGGTAATGTGGATATCAAAATCATACTTTAAAAAAAGAAATGACTTGAAAAATGCTTAACACAAACTTATGTCTTTTGGGAATAAGTACTTAATGCAACATCCATAGAACATGATTTACATTAACAATTGATTAAAAAGACTCCCTACAAATTGGGGAATATCAAAAGTTAATGTTTCTTATTTACACCATTTTGAGTTCAATGTCTCATTCTCAATGTGAAGAAGATTTTGGTAAAGCTTGATTCAATAAGTGATGAAAGGATCTTACTTTGTTATTTTAAAACATCTAATGAGCTTATAGAGTCTAGAACTCTAGAATGATTCAATAGGTTTGTGTAAAACGTCTAATAGATTTATGTGACCATTAGATAGTATACCTGCATCACATGCATGGAATAATGAGCTTCTTATATAATAAATGTGAAACATTTTTTGTCTGCGTTACTTCTCTTCTCTATCTTAAATATTTAAGAAAAAATTATTTCCACCAAACTTTAAAAAGGTAATCAATGTTAGAACCATCACTTTATTTTCAACAAACAAACTACCTTTCTCAACCAATAAATGATCTTTTTGCTACAATGGAACCTTAAATAGTGCAAATGCTACCAAAAAGCATATTGCTACATAAAAACTCCATATACATATTGGGCATCAACATTTCTTTTGAGGCATTATAAAATCGAAAATATGATGAGATGACTTTTTTTCCTTCCCTCTCAGCTTCTCCTTGGACCCTGTTCCTCTTGTGGTCTCCATAGCATTGTATTTTTCACTGTGATCACTGCTGTAGATCCAGCGCTGTGATTGGAGCTATGGAGGAGAGCGCCTGGTGCTTTTTTTCATGATGGTGCAGAGCAGCTTGTGGCATTGTGCAGAGCACCTTATGTGATTCGATAAGAGATCAAAGTTTGTTTCATTATGAATGAATTTCTTATGTTAGTCACTGAAGGAAGGGATTTAAGAGCAAAAACTTATCTTCTGGTTAAACTGAATTCTAATTATATTTTTAGTTTAGGTTTTTCTTATAGCCAATATTTTGATTTAGTGTATTCTTTACTGTTATTTTCTAGTAGTTGTCGCTATGTGTAATATATATAATTGTCACTGTGTGTAATATATATAATCAAATTATGCTTCATTCGAATTGAACTAACCGCAAACAGTGCATATGCTAGTCAATTAAATAAAATCAACCTTTCAAAAATATTTCGTAAACAATTTTTGAACATTAAACCTATTTTTTATACTTTTAATAATATTATAATAGCAAATTACATTTTTCGTAATTTAGTAAAACATGTAGATTGTTGGAAAATATCTTTTAAATATGTTTTATATTATAGTTAATATTCCTTAAAAATAAAATTTGTATATATTTTTTTAAAATCTATCAACTCAAGTTATATATAAGAGCATATGTTAAACAAATAAAGTATGACAAATTAAATAAGAGAAAAAAAGAAGTTTCCATGAGTTTTATGAGTCGTGAGAATTCCGGAATGTTACTCTTCCAATGTAGAAAGTTGTATCAACGGAAGATATGAAATTACTTTGGTTATAGAAAATTTTATTTGTGACATGTGTCTTAATTAGATTGTGCTTTTTTCTAAATTTATTAAACCTAAGAAGTGTCACATGGAGATATATTTTCTTCCAACATTTTTCTTTATTCATGGTCCATTTAACCATACATTTATTTAGACGAATTAGACTCTATGGTGCGATATTAGAACAACAAATGTATATAATTAATACATGAAAATCTTAAAATGTTATGTATAGAACCAATGTCATCCTAAAACATTTATTATGAAAAGATATATTACAAAAGAAGTTATTGAATTTTAAATGGAATAATTATCAAAAGTTGAAGTTGTAATTACAATGTTGACAAAAGATAGGACCATATAGTAGAACAAAGCGCACATCATTCATTTTACTTACAACATCGATTATAAAATCTATGTAAAATTCCTTCCAGAATTAACTTTGAATATGAATCCTATAAATATGATACTGATAAAAAAAATTTAATAAAATTGATTATAATTGTTATTTTTAAATAATTATCAAAAAAGTATTTTAAAAATAATACTTTAGAAAACTATCATAAATATTCTAGTGACTAGCTAGGAGAATTTTGTTTCTGAAAAGATTTTCAAAACACTTAATGTATTTTTATTGTTAATCAGATATTATCTTTTTATCATTAGCTATTATTTTATTTAAGACGGTATAAATTCAATATTTTAAAAAGGTAAAATCCCAAATTATGTTGAAAGTTGAAAATATGATACAACTGTCTTTTAAAATAAATTAATCAACGTGATTATTCTATTATAAATAAATTTTTTTCTTAATATAAATCAATTTTGAACAAGATTTTCAAATCAGGTTAAAAAGGGAAAATTTGCTTTAATATATTATTATAACGGAGAAATATTGGGATTTTTTAATTTAAGTTTGATTTATCTGTACTTTGAAAAATATGCAAAACTGGTAGAAAATATCATCATACAGCTGTTTGAGTTATTTAAAAGAACAGAAAAAGCTGTTTGAGTTATTTAAAAGAATAGAAAAAAATATAGACAAGTATAAGAAGAATTACTTATGAAAAATTAAGAATCCTGACATCAAAAATAAAGAGTTAATACAACTCAACCTCAAATATTATTTTGAAGTTATAATTACTTATTTCAAAATTGATCTATTTAATGTTTTACGCCATTCAACTTCAACACATAAAAAAGAGTATCTTCCCTCTCACCTATTCACTGTTTTTTATTTCCCAAACAAACTCACAACTTTTATTGTAAATACTATTTCCACACTCAAACACATTAAACTAAGTATTTAGTAAATAACAAATGATATTTGTACACCTCTTTTGAATTTAAATTTGATTTCTCTTAATTTAATTGTGTATTCTGAAGAGCATAAAAAACCAAGAAATAACATCATACAGTTATAAATTATTTGAAAGAACAAAAGAAAGAAGATGGACAAGCACAAGTAGAGTTACTTATAGAAGACCAAAAATCCTAAAAAGAGTTCACAATACTCAACCTCAAATAGTATTTTTATGCTACAATAACTTATTTTAAAATCAACCTAATTAATGTGTTAAGCCACCCAACTTCACACATAAAGAGATTATCTTCCTCTCTCGTACCCATAGTTTCTTATTTGTCAAACAAACTCACTATTGCAAACACTATTTCCACCGTCAACACATCAAACTAAGTATTTAATAAATAATAAATGATATTTTTACACGTCTTTTTGAAGTTGCTTACATCTTAAATTTAATTTAAATGATAAAAAATTTGAAAACGTCAGCTTTTTATTTTTTACTGGTACAAAAGCTATTATTTATTCTCCCTGAACATCATTTCTTCTTTCATCCCATGCTCAAAGATCTTTCTAGTTTAAATAAGAGCAACATCAGAATTTCATCAACTTGTGACTATTTTGCCTTCACTCTCAGCCTCTTCTCACTCTTCTTCTCCTTGGGTCGCTTCCTGCTGTTATTGTTTTTTTGACTGTGATCACTGATCTCTGTGCTGTAGATCTAGCGGTGTCATTGGATAGGAGAAAAAAATCAAGCTTTTTTTTGTCAATAAACCTGCAACAAACTTTTTTTGTCAAAGGTGGGTCGAAGGATATGGGGTATGGAAATGTGTGATTCCCTTTCATGTACCACATATTTTGTTTTAACTTCATTAGGATTATATGTGATATGGAAGATTATACTTATCAAGTGCACTATCTTTCCCTCCTCACCCATGTATTCTAGTAACAAGAATGACAAGTTCTACAAGAACATAAACAACCCAATTTGTCAAGCGCTTATCAATAAGGAGAAAAAGATTGTGAAGAACCCTCTTTTTCTAACATCAAACATCTTTCAAATAAAAATTAATATAAGCTTGACTGTTAGAGAAACTATGCATTCTCTTGAGAAATTTGATGAGACTCTTTAGAGAATCTTAAGCCTTAGGTTGAAATAAGGTGAAAATGATTAAGCGCTAGGTTCAAATCTTTAATCCTACATTAGTTATTTTGATAAACCTTTATGTCACGTCACGCATTAATCCACATAAAATAAATATTTTCTACATCACCTCCCTGACAACCCAAAATAAAAAAAATGCACAAATTTTTAATCATACATTTTTTTTGTCAACTTTTTGACTAACAAAATTAAAAGGTTCATATAATTATTTTATGTTGTAGTAATGCTTCCCAATGTCATCATCCAATAACTATCCTAGTTTGAAGAAGGTCAACACCTAATACCTAAATGAGTTTGACCGAGACACATTGAAATCCAAATAAAAAATATATGTAATAACTGAATTTATTACTAATTTTTTTATCAACAGAAAAAAATTTATAAATAAAAAACATAAAAGAGTATTTCAATCCTAAGTTGTAAGATTATATAAAGATACTCCCTATACTGTCGTAAACTCCAACCACATGAATTTACTACTAATAATATATTTTTTAAAATCATGGTTAGTATTTTGATGAAAACATTTAAAATAGAGAGACGTTTTGCGCATTTTATACTTTCATTTGAAATAAAAATAGACAACCAGACCGAAAACATTTTTGTTTGTTGTATTTAAAATGTTTTCTCAAAAATACTTTTTCTTTGAACCACCGTCTTAAAAACTTTGTATAGTTGACTTCAGTATTTCTTTTGAGGCATTATGAAATTGAAAATATGAAGAGATTTTTGTAATAAACATAGTAATTAATTAAAAAGAATACTCTAAATGGTTTATAAGATTTTCTGAGTCACTCTCTCCTACATTATTAAGCCCAGAGCACACAACTCTCATTTATGCACATGATACAAAAATCTTTCTAGTTTAAATAAGAGGAACACCAAAATTTCATCAACTCGTGACTTTTTTCCCTTCCCTATCAGCTTCTCCTTGGACCCTGTTGCTCTTGTGGTGTCCATAGCATTGTATTTTTCACTGTGCTGTGCTGCTGTAGATCCAGCGCTGTGATTGGAGCAGAGTAGCCTTGGCTTGGTGCTTTTTTTCATGGTGGAGCAGAGCAGCTTGTGGCATCGTGCAGAGCACCTTATGGCCATTGGAGAAGAGAACGGTAAATAGATAAAGCAGATCAAAGTTTGTTTGATTATGAATGAATTTCTTATGTTCGACAATGAAGGAAGGGATTTAAGAGCAAAAACTTATCTTCTGGTTAAATTGAATTCTAATTATATTTTTAGTTTAGGTTTTTCTTATAGCCAGTATTTTGATTTAGTGTATTTTTTATTGTAATTTTCTAGTAGTTGTCACTATGTGTAATATATACAATTGTCACTGTGTGTAATATATATAACACTAAGCAGGAAAGTTGTACGAAATGTTTAGAGAAAAAAAAAAACTATATCCATTTCTATAAATTGTTGTGTTACGGTTATTAGAGCAATTGTTTTTCAATATGAAATCTCACCATAAAGGAAAGAGAGTTAGACAAAGATAAGTAAGATATTACATATCTAAAGAAGCTTAGAGCATAACTCTAACTCCTCTTGTAAATTATGTTTATAGTATTACATTTAATTCAAGAAGTCTTTTAAATTTGTTTTCAAAGATTTGTATATGTATTACATTTCACTTACAACATCTATTATAAAATCAATGTAAAATTTCTTCCAGAACTAACTTTGAATATGAATCCTATAAAAATGATACCGATAAAAAAAATCCTATAAAAATGTTTATAATTGTTATTTTTAAATAATTATCAAAAAGGTATTTTAAAAATAATACTTTTGAAAATATCACAAATATTCTAGTGACTAACTAGGAGAATTTTATCATACGGTTTTTGAAAACATTCTAAAACACTTAATGTATTTTTATTCAGATGTTATTTTTTTTTTACCGTTAGCTATTATTTTACTTAAGACGGTATAGATTCAATATTTTAACAGGGTAAAATTTCAAATTATGTTCAAAGTTAAAAATTTGACTCAATAGTCTTTTTATTTAATAAATTTATTTTTTAATACAGACAAATTTTGAACAAGGTGGATTTTCAAATATGTTGAAAGTGTAAAATTTTCCTTAATATATTAATGTAACTGAAGAACATTGGGACCTTTGAATTTAAGTTTGATTTCTCTTCATTTAATTGTATACTGCGAAGAACATGCAAAACTGATAAAAAAAATGACATCATACAATTGTGAATTATCTAAAACAATAAAAAAAAGAATATAAATAAATACAAGAAGAGTAACCTATGAAAAACAAAGAATCTTAACATGAAATAAAGAGTTCACACAACCCAACTTTAAATGGGGTTTTCAAGTTATAATTGTTTATTTCAAAATCAACTTATTTAATGTTTCACGCCACCCAACTTCAACACATAAAGAGATTATGTTCTTCACCTACCCATGGGAGTTCAGGCAACCCAACTTCAAATGGGGTTTTCAAGCTATAATTGCTTATTTCAAAATCAACTTATTTAATACTTCAATCCACCCAACTTCAACACATAAAGAGATTATGTTCTCTCTCACCTACCTATAGTTTTTTATTTTTCAAACAGACTCAATTTTTATTTATTGCAAACACTATTTCTCCGGTTAACACATCAAACTACGTATTTATTAAATGACAAATAATATTGACACCACTTTTTCAATTTATTTCTATTTGATACTGAAAATTTAATGTAGATGATAAAAATTTAAAAACGTTAGATCCTCATTTAACTTCTCTTCGGTTTTCATTGTGCACTGTTCACATTCTTTTTTTCTCCTTCTTTTTTGTGATGTTAAAGTTATATGTTTGATGTTAATAAGTAGACATCCAAGCTCAATTTCACAACATCCATGATGAGAAAGTCCAAGCCCACGAAGTAAAAAATAAAGTCCATGATCCAATTCAAGATTTAGGTAGGTTCGTGACTAGAAAAATACTTAACAAGACGCAAGAAGCTTTGCAATACAAGGTGACCTATATGCTAAAGGCCCAACTATTTAATAACAATCATATGGAAGAGATTAGGCTGATTACATATATAATGAACTAATAAAAGGGCTAATAAGAATTTTAATGTAATTTAAGTTATTTTTATTTGTTTGTTTTTAAATGAGTCAAACTCATAACCTAAATCTCTATTTAAACATTTTCGAAAATTGAAAAGGACCATAATGAATTTTGTAAATTAATGAGTATTATTTTAATTATATTTAAGTCAACCAACTTAATTATTCAAATTTTAATTTCTTAGTGAATAAATTTAAATTACATGATTTTAAGCATCTTATAAATTGATGAAAGTATTTTGTTTTAATATTAGTTTCTTGAAAATTTGAATGAAATAGTTAACTTTAAATATATAACAATATTGACTAACTTAATTAAGTTTTAAGTATCTTATAAATTTACATATTTAATTTTTATTAAAAGATTTTATTCTATTCAATGTTCGAAATATTTTTATTGTTTGATTTTTATTGGTGTAACCATTACTTAAGAGTCACTTGACTTACTCTCTTTCCAAAATTTAGTTTATTAACTAGTCAATAGATGGAGAAAAAAGATGTAAGTAGTCAATAGATTAGAGAGAAAAGATGTAAGTTGATCGAAGATAATAGTAATGACCATGTCATATTAGGAATGACAAAATTGAAATAGCAAATTACGTACATGAAGGTAAAATTTATTTAGACACTTAATAAAATAATTTTTTTAATAAGAATCTAGTTGAAAATATTCAAATTTATAAGATAGTACCACTTAATTAAATCTAAAAGATTTAAATATATAAAATTAAATTATTCTCAACATTAATCATAATTAGGTGTTCTTCTTTTATTTTAAATTTAAAATCATTTTTTAATATTGATCAAATCTCATTTAAAAATTACAAGGTGATAATATCATAAATAAACTTGAGTCGCACTATACGTTCTATATTAGCAAACTTGAGTTTAAATAAAAGAAAATTCAAACTCAACACTTAAGTCTCTTTAAACGAAGGGACTACTAAAAGAAAAAAGAAATATAATTTATTTGCAAATTGTGGAATAGTTTCCATGCAAAGCTTAGGGTTGTAATTTATGATGAGATGGATTAGATTTCACTAAATCATCTCTCATGCAATCAATTAAGTATTATTTTAATTATATTTAAATCAACCAACTTAATTATTCAAATTTTAATTTCTTAATGAATAAATTTAAATTATATGATTTTAATATTAGTTTTTTGAAAATTCGAATGAAGTAATTAATTTTAGATATATAACAATATTTGCTAACTTATCTTATAAATTTAATATTTTTAATTAATTTCTATTGAAAGATTTTGTTCTTTTCAATGTTCCAAATACTTTTATATTTTTATTTAACTATCCATAATTTGGTTTTTATTGTCAAATGGGATGATGTAACCATTACTTAAAGAGTTAATTCACTTACTTTCTTTTCAAGAGTTAGTTTATTAAAGAGTCAATTGATTGGAGAGAAAAGATAAAAAAAGGAAAACAATAGTAACCCATCATCTTGTTGCGAATGACAGAATTCAAATAGTAAAGTACTTACATAAAAATAAAAAATATTTAGATACTTAATAAAATAATTTTTTTAATAAAAATCTAGTTCAAAATATTCAAATTTATAACATATTACCACTTAATTAAATATAAAAGATTTAGATATCTCAAATTAAATTATTCTCAACATTAATCATTAATTAGGTGTTTTTTTATTTTAAATTTAAAAACATTTTTCATGTGAATCAAAGCTCATTTAAAACGTACAAGGTGAAAATATCATAAATATTAAAAATACTGAAAAAAAACATGTAATTAAATAAAAACTTATATTAAAAACTAAAAAATTAAAAGAGTTTGAGTTCCATTAAATTTAACTCACCTTACAAAACAAAATTTTGTCAATGTAACTTTTCTAAACCTATTTAAATAAAATAACTTATTAAGGGCAAATGCTTCCTACCTCATCATTGAGAAGAAAGGTCAAGTGTCCTCTAGGTTAATATAAAAGGAGTTTTAGTTGGGTTATTTAGTTTGTTGGAGTTTAGCGGCTCCAGGTTTTAAGAGGTCTAAAGTGAATAAAAAAAGACATTTTTTAAATTAATAAAATAATTAAAATTGATATTTTTATTTAAAATATATTTTTCAAGTTTTTTGTAATGCAAAATTATCTATTAAATTATCATAATTAATTTTATTTAAAAAATATGTGAGTATTAAATTTTTTTTGAAGTCTTTAGTCTTAAGGCCTAAAGCATATTAAATTTTTTTGAGACTTTTGTAATCTTGAGGCCTAACACATATTAAATTTTGTTAAGACCTTTGAGACTTAAAGCTGTTACTTTACCTTAGCCTTAAGCCACCTAGTACAACATTGTTTTTGGAATGGTTTTCGTCCTATTTGATCTTATTATTAAATTTTTCATTTGATTTTCATTTGATTTACGTTTGATTTAGTGTTGATTTGAATTAAATTTTGACAAAGAAGGTTTAATTTGATTAAAAAATTGATTTTTATTTGATTTACGTTTGATTTAGTGTTGATTTGAATTAAATTTTGATAAAGAAGGTTTGATTTGATTACGCATGTTTGTTATTGTTGGGCGGTTGAATTGCGGTGGTGTAGAGTGATCTTAGGCAGTTCACAGCGTGGTTGTGTAATTACATGTTTTTGGTTTTTATTTTTTGTTTTTCATTTTAGAAAGAGATTTCGAAAATAATATGGCATTTCCATTCTAAAGAAACATTTGGTAATGAGAAAATTGAGTTGCAGAAAAGCAAGGGTTTCCAAAACATGTTTATGAAAAGAGATTTTGAAACTTAAATTAAATTTTCAGAGATAGAATTCCAGAATTAATTTTTACACCTCAAAATTTATTTCAGAACACTAATTCCAAAAATATTTTTATATTCCAAAAAATAGGACTAGTATTTTAAAAATATTATGGAGGTGCAAGAACTAAATGAGTAGGGTACAAGAAGCAATTTCTCTTACGCGATAAAACATTTTGGTCCTGTTATGCGATAAAACAAGTCAATTTAACGCCCGTATCTTTTTCCACCTTTATGATTTTCTTCTGCATCCGTATGTTTATAAAAAATTTAAAAATAATATTTTAAATTTATAATTAATTATATTTTAAATTATTCAATTCTGAATATAATTTTTTTATTTAGAAATTTAGAATATGACAATTATATTGTAATTAGCTTAATACAAAAAATAAAAATTTAAAATATATTTTTTTTAAAATTTATTGTTCTAATTGTACAATTTTAAATATGTTTTTTATACTTTGAATGGTTTAATTGGAAATATTAAGGAAGGTCTAAGAAGATTTATTTACTTTTCTAATAAAGATAAATGGTAATTTTCTTTTCTCTAAGAACGGAAGAGGAAACCAAAGAAATGCAAGAAAAAACATCTAATCTAACCTCTTTTGTACTATATTTGTCAAAAATAGAATAGAAGAAATTGGTTTATCATGATTAAGAAAGCAGCTTCCAAGAAAATAAATAAATATATTCTATTAATGTGACTCATGTGAAATATAGTTATGGGTCTGAATGTGATTTAATAAATAGAAAGATTTATTGGTAATTATGAGAGATTATTTATTTTATAAATAAATGATAGTAATCAACCTGATAGAAGTTGCTTACAGAAAGAAATTAGGGTTATGTCTCTAAAGTGTGAGGGTTCTCCACAATTGACCATCAAGAGAGTGTGTGGGGGAAGAAGAATGACTGAAAGAGATAGATTGAGAAAAGGATAATGAAGTTCTTTTATTAGGTCTTTCATGGATCAAGGTAAGTCTCTCTTACTATTATATCATATTATATGAGAATCATATATTCTAAGATCCATATACTGTTTTTTATTGATTGATTAAAATTATGATTAGACTGATTAATTGATTAAAATTATGATTGAACTTACATGTGGTATCAGAGCAAGGTTGTTTGAATTTTATGATTCTCCATTATTAATAATATTTTCCAATTTTATGAACCCTAATTTCAAATAAACCTAGAGATTGTGTTCAATTCTTTTCTGGAGTGGTGTATAAACCTAAGTGTATGCTTAACGAAAATTAGGTAATCATCTCCAAGGTTTGTAGGTAAATGTTAATGTTTGGATGTGATACAAGTATTTTGGCCTCATTTGTTGAATGTGTATGTTATATCTCTTGCTGACACAAGTATATATGATAAATTTATGGGCTTTTGAAGATTTTCACATAAGAATGTCTATATGCTTATTTGCTATTGGTTTTGGGATTATGTAAAAGTGAGGTGGAAATTACATTTAAATGGCACTCGGAACATGATTTATCTTGAAATTGATAACTAAGTGTGTAGGAAAGTAGTCAATCACGTGTTCCTGTTGATACATGTTTGAATAAATGTTTAGTATTTGTTCAAATTCTTAACTTAATCATGTTGTTAGTATGCAACTTTATATGTTGTATTGTTGGATTTGAGTAGGTTTATAAAGTTGTTTCATTACTATTTTTGAAAAAATAAATTGTATAAGGATTGAGATACTGTTAAAGTATCATTTTAATTTTATTCACTTTTTACTGTTAAAAAAAATGTTGCCTTAGAAAAATAACCGATACTTTAATGATGAAAGCTATACGATTTAGTATTGGATAATACAAGAGACATTATTAGTGTCGGTACAATCCACTTGATTAATATATATATATATATATATATATATATATATATATATATATAATATATAAA
>Ga0209489_106796_pt1 | contig 17908 bp, 11 predicted proteins | sample SiratrowhiteBW_FD_187527 | JGI IMG/M metagenome (GOLD analysis project Ga0209489, IMG submission 187527) | Root nodule microbial communities of legume samples collected from California, USA - Siratro white BW (SPAdes) (version 2) | ecosystem: Host-associated > Plants > Roots > Nodule | place...
TTGAAAGATTGAATTAATTTCTGGTAATCTTGATAAAACTGGTGTATGTCCTCAGCTGTATATTGAAGTGTAACTTGAATTGTGTGATTGATTCTGATTATTCAACTGTAGCAGTTTATGAAATCTTGATTAGCAGATTGTTTCTTTTCAAACATTGAATTGCATTGCTGAAAAATTGAATAATCTGCAATATCACATCAGTTTTAATTCTGAACAAATCTGATTTGAAAGTTGTTCTACAAAGTTAAGAATCTGAGTTGTTGCATACTTAAGAGTTCATTTCTGCAGTGTGATGATTCTTGTTACTTTTGTGTATTTGATCTTGTGCTGACATTGAAAATTGACTGTGGCTGAATTACTGTAAAACTGCAGAATTGATATCATTGTGGTGTGTTCTTGGTGAAACTAAACAATTGAATCTGCATTCTAAATAATTTTCAATTTTGCATCAATTACTGGTGGTAGGAAACTTTATCAGATTTATTAATATTGATTCAAATCAGTGTAGTGATGTGTTAGAAGTCTTAAATTAGTATTTTGTAATACTGTTCTTCTCTGCTCTCATTCAAGTTTGATTTTTGTGTGTTTCTGTGTTGAGTGTATATTGAAATTAAAACAGTGTGAACCTGACCTGATTAATGTGCTGTTGTGAATTTACAATTCAGTGTGATTGAGAATTTACTGTGTGCTTATATCTGTCGGTATAACAAATTGATTCATTTGTGCCTTAAATCAATTTATTTCTTTACAGTACCCTATATCTTTAATACCAAGATTCATTAAAGTTTTTCAGATTATGAAAATTATTTTCAAAGGCCTAAATTGATTAAAATTTTTCAAAGTTCAATTCACCCCCCCTCTTGAACTCAGCCTAAAACGTTTTCATTAACATTTCCATAATATTAACATTTGATGTTGTTATTGTTGGTGTTATATATTAAGCATGTTTTATTTCAATTTCAGGTCATGGCTGATTCTTCAAAGAAGACTAGAGAAGCTACAACGCTTGAAAGCTATTGCCATTAATCGTCTTAGTGGTATCAAAATCCCAGTTGATATAGATCCTCAGAGTGGTAGGGCTTCAGGCCCAAATGGTGCAAAGTTTGTTAATTATTTAGGTGTTTTAGCACGATCAAAAGTATCTATTTTAGTACCTGACTGGGATCATGTGACTGAAGAAGAAAAAGATCTGATTTGGTAGGACCTTTGTGTAAGTAACAAATTTCTAGGATATAATAATTACATTATAAATTATTATTTTTCCTTTCATTATGACTTATTTATTTACTTTTACAGACAAGCTTTGAGTTTGAAAGCTCCAGCTTAATTAGGAAGAAGATTATGTCATCCATTGGGGCAAAATGGAGGTCATTCAAGGCCGTTTTGACGACTACATATGTATATGGAAAACGCAAGGGACAATCACCTTGTCAAAAATATGGAATTGATGAAGACACTTGGAGTCAATTTGTCCAAATTAGAGAGGATCCCTCTTGGCATGTTTGATTTTTTTTATCCAAACCCAGTTAATTAAATAATATCAATGTGACAAAGGTGAATTTTGTATTTTGTAGGATAAGAGAAAGAAAGCGCAAGACATTGCGAATAAGAATGTCACCCCACACCGATTGTCTAGGGGGTTATAATTTATTAGAAAGGAAGATAATAGAAGAAAAGGTGAAATCATTACATGATTCATCAACTTCAAAAGATGTTCTTTCTCCTCCATTCCCTCGTAGTCGACATGAGAATTGGAAGTTGGCTAGGACTAAACCAGGAGGGCAGATGACATCTACATAGTCTGAAGAGATTGCCTATCGGATTGTGAGTTAATGTGATTAAATTGAGTATCATGTAATGTTTTCATTTTTAGTATTTAATTGATGAGCTTTATTCTATTATTTTTCATAGGATGACTTGGTGCAACAGAGCTCACAGGGAAGTTTTATGAGTCAAGGAAGACAAGATATACTGCCAGAAGCTATTGGCATCCCAGAACACCCTGGTCATGTCCATACTGCTGGGTTTGGTGTAGGGGTAAGACAATTTTTTGGATCAACTTCCCGGTCTTCCTCTTCTAAGGCACCAGCCACACTAGACCAACTAGCTAAGATTAAAGAAGATTTAAAAAGAGAAATAAGAGAAAAAATTAGACGAGAAATAGAGCAGGTTAGGTCATCCATGGGCATGACACAGCAACACAATCCTATGCAGCAAGATGAAATACTACCTATGCAGCAAGAGGAAGCACGCGGTAGAGTTAGCATAAAGGGTAGTTGTGCTGATGATGACGAGGACGAGGACGAGAAGGAGCTACAAACACATATTTCATATCTTTGTAAGTTGTTTGCTGGAGATCCTCCTCATGTCGTAGCAATTGGGAGAGTGTATGCTACAGGTTCGACGATCCACACATTGTCACTTAGAGAAGATTTAAGTAGAGTGGTCATTGAAAAAGTTAAAGTTGCCGATGCCGAGGTGTCAAAGCCAACATCAGAGATTAGATTTGTGGGACAGGCACTCGGTACATTTATTGCATGGCCTACACATCTCCTAAAGGTCATTTCTAAAAACCATGAGGTATGATTGTCATCATTTCTCTTCATGTTACTTAAATTAACACTTAATTTTGTTTAAATTAATACATTTAGTTTTGTTATTTTCTATTATAGGACACTGGGAGTAAACAGAAATCATCAAGTCCTGACCCGCAACCATACCAATAGCAATAGACGTCTATGAATCCAATTCAGGAGTTGTTTAGGCTTTCCCACATCATGTATGATTCACCTTGTCCAATTTCGTGGGACCATAGAGTATTTGGTGTCAAAAATGGTGGTATGCCACTCTACGTATACATGAATGATATAATGGAAATCGCCATGGGATCCCATATGTTAAACATTACAGTTATTCAGTTATGGATGATGTAAGTATATTTTAGAGTTACACATTTTTACATTTCTTAATATGTTTTTACTGATATTCAATATATTAACAATGCAGGTACATAAACAAATTAGCTTATAACTCAGGGTATTCTGATATCTATGGATTTCTTGAGACACAAAGCATACAAATGACTGGAATAAAAAGTTGGAATGCCAAAATTACATACAGAATTGGATTGGAGAATCCAGAAAGAACATTTATTTTGCCCCAATTATTCAATCGTAAGTTACTAATCTTGATATTTTTTATTTCAAGTAATTTTGAGAACATCAATAATGGATTCATTATTTTAGGAGCCATCGACAACTAATGGTTGTTTGTCCTGTGGATAAAACTGTGATCTGGTTTTGTTCACTGCATAAGAAGCCAAGTAATGACATCAAACAAGTGGTACAAGGGTACGATTTAATTTACCTTATAAAATATTGATATTGTTTGTATAATATGCAAGTTGTTACTAATCATCTTTGATTTTAGTGCAATTATTGTTATTAATGTACTTGGTGGTAGATCTATATTCTCATCCCATACCCTACGTTGGGTGCAGCCTAAGATATTTTTATTCTTAATTGAACCTATTAAATTCGTTGTAGACTTGTTTAATGAATTAACTTTGATGAAATTGTAGTGTAACAAATAAAAAGGAAGTTGGGAATGTGGCTACTACGTCATGCATTGGATGAAGACCATAGTCCAAGCCCATATCACCGACTTTTGGGAACATGTATGAAAGTGTTCAAAATAGATAAAATTATGATGAGCATATGTTGATAATATCTAACACAATTATTCTATTTCAGATGTTTATAGATGCAGATCCAATCGAACACAAGTACATAGAAGATATTAGGACAAAATGGGCAACTTACTTCATTGAGAAGAGAAATGAAATCTTATAGTAAACTTGGTGTAAGTTGTAGTATATTGTAATAACTTTCTAGTATAATGTATAGTAATATTTGTCTAAGTTGTATTATATTGTAACAACTTTCTACTTTATGTTTATAATGTTTGTGTCATTACTTAGAATTCTTGTGTTTGCGGAAACTTGAAATTTGAATTGAGTATGTGTTGTATTGGAGATATTAGATTTTGAATTTTGAATTGAGTATGTGTTGAATTGGAAATCTTGGATTTTAGTTTTGGTAGCATTTTGGCATTGGGCAGCAACGAATAGCTGCTACCATTTTTAAAAAAAACTCACACATACCAGCGCGGTTCCCTCTACAACCGCGCTTGTATGTGCGGTTTCTGTATATTTTTGAACCTTCTGTGCCATTTTTTCAATGCAGTTTCTAAAGAACCGCGGTGGTATGTTATACTTTCCATCGCGTTTTTATCTTCAGTACTTTTTATCGCGATTGAATCAAACGCAGTTGTACAACCGCGCTTGTAAGCCTTATACAATCGCTTTTCTACTAGTGTAAGCAGAGTTGATTTTAAAGGAAGTCCATGAAGGAACATTTGGAACTCATATGAATGGTCATTCAATGGCTAGAAAGATTTTGAGAGCATGGTATTTTTGTCTGATTATGGAAAATGACTGTTGCATCCATGTAAGAAAATGTCATAAGTGTCAAGCATATGCAGACAATATCAACATCTCACCTACAACATTAAAGGTTCTATCCGCACCTTGGCCATTTTCCATGTGGGACATAGATGTTATTGGAGTTATTGAGCCGAAGGCTTTAAATGGACACCGCTTCATCCTGGTGGCAATAGATTACTTCACCAAATGGGTGGAAGTTGTTTCTTATGCCAATGTGACAAGAAAATTAGTAACCAAATTCATTAAAAAGGAAATCATTTGCAGATATAGTCTACCTAGCATAATCATTACTGATAATACTACCAATTTAAATAACAACATGATGTCTGAACTATGTGAAGAGTTCAAGATTCAACATCATAATTCTACTCCCTATCGTCCAAAAATGAATGGAGTAGTTAAAGCAGCAAATAAGAATATAAAGAAAATCATCCAAAAAATGGTAGTGACATATAAAGATTGACACGAGATGTTGCCTTTCGCTTTGCATGGTTATCGCACTTCAGTAAGAACCTCAACTAGAGCAACACCATTCTCATTGGTATATGGAATGGAGGCAGTTCTCCCTTTAGAAGTAGAAATTCCTTCTTTGAGTACTAATGGAAACCCAATTAGATGAAGTAGAATGGGTTCAGGCCAGGCATGATCAGCTTAATCTCATTGATGAAAAAAGGTTGGCATCAATATGTCATGGGCAGTTATACCAAAGAAGAATGAAAAGGGCATTTGATAAGAAGTTTCACCCTAGAGAATTCCAAGAAGGTGAAATGGTGATGAAAAAGATCATATCAGTTCAAAAGGATAGTAGAGGGAAATGAATGCCTAATTATGAAGGTCCTTATGTGATAAAAAGGGCATTACCAGGAGGGGCATTAATTCTTACAAGGATGGATGGGGAAGAGTTACCATTGCCAGTTAGTATGATTCCGTAATGACAAGAAATTTTTCTATATAGTTTTTGTTTGTACTTCTTCATTTTTCCATTATGAAATTCAAAGTTTCATTTGGCATGTTTTTTTTTGTTTCACATGTTGTGGAAAATTTTTCAAAAATAGAAAATATAATGAGTCAAGTTCATGGATCATTAAATTCACAAGATTGCGAATAATGATAAAATAAGGATCATTCAAGCACAATGCTTAATAAAAGTAAAAATTGGCTTTTTCAAGGAAATATTTGCATATATGATGCTTGCTACCTTTCTGGCCTTCCCAAGATTCTTAAAAATCCCAAAAGCCTCAAAATTCCTATAATTCTCAAACAAAAGGATTTACTTTTGTTGTGTTCTCTCATTTGGTTATTTTCTGAATCTCTAAACCTAGTTCTCTGGGGGCATTTGAAAAAAAAAAAAAAGTCCATTAGATTGAAAACCTGAAAGGGCGATCTAAGCAAAAGATAGGACAATAAATAAAATATGACACGTGTAGGAAGTCATTAATTTTGTTCCATTGTTAAACTCTTTGAAAAATCAAGCAATCATAATTCAAAATGATATATGGCCATGTTTCTTCAACCGAAACACTTTTACACATCCTTTGCACCCTCTTTGAGCCAAAAATAAAATTTTCTTTCAAAAATACCCTAAGCAAGGATCATTAACATGTTGAAACTCAGTCTAAGGTTTCAAAGAAGAAATTCATCAAATAAAGAACATGTCAAAAGCTCCTAATTCATCAAAGAAGGAGTATTATCATAAATGAAAGTTTTACATCTGAAACTTTTGAAAAAAAAAAGAAAAAAAAGGAAAATACAAGAAAAAATAAATAAAAAAGAAAAAAAAGGAAAATATAGAAAAAAAAGAATAGAAAAAAAAGTGAAAAAAGAACAAAAAGAAAAGAAAAAAAAAAAGAAGAAAAAGGAACATGATGATGGAAAGTTCAGAAAAGAAGATCTTGACTGTTTACAATACTGGTTAATGGTCCTTGTTAAACTTCTCCAGTCCACAAATAAAGTTTGAGCCTTTATATCCTTTTCTTCAAACCCTACAACCTCTAGCCACATTACAAGCCTAATAAAGTCCATATTGATTGAAGAATGATTGTAATGATTTTCAGAAAGTTTAGGTTTGTAACAAGGGTATGTGACAGACAATACGCGTTAAAAAATGAAAAAAAAATAAAAAAATGAAAAAAATGAAAAAGAAAAAATGAAAGATGAAAAATGAAAAAGAGAAAGATGTCTACTAAAATGCCTTTCCCATAAAAGAGTCATCTATACACAGGTCAACTGAGATTGAGATATCAGAAATAACTAGGACAATTCGATTTTCAGTACCCTTGCCTTCCCTCACATATATCCCATCACACCAAAACTCGGGCAATCCTGTTTGAAGATTTGCTCTCCAGTATCTTTCAAATACCTCAAACTCCCTAAATACTTACCTTTACCCATGGGTTTAAGCATGCATCTAAGCAGTGTTTCCAAAAGGAAAGTCGATAGTTACACCATATTGACATTAGCTTCGAATGATCCTGAATTTTCTAAAAAAAAAGAGAGAGGGAAATTGATATATAGTGAATTCATTACCAAGAACTTCTAACCAATGAAATTTTGAAAAAGAGAAAAGAGAAACCCTTGTACATATTTTCACTTTGAAGTTTGTACATATTCTTGAGATCTTTTAAATTCTTTATACATATGCATTTGAAAAAAAATCATTGAAAAATCCTTTTGAAAGTACATAAAGTTGTACATACTTTTTTGAATAAAGAAATAATTAAAAAAATTTCTTTGTACTCAAATCTTAAAACATTTGAAAATCATTGAAAAAATATTTTGTACATACTTTTTCTTTTGGAAAATTTGTACATATCTTTTTGAAACATTGTCTTTGAAAAATTCACTAAAAAAAAAAATCATTTGTAAAATCATTGAAAAAATTGCAGATACATTAGCATTGGAAATGAAAGAGAATTTCAAAATAAAAATAGAATTTCATGCATTAATATATACATATTCATCCAAGAAAATTAAAAATAAAATTTCATGCATTCAAACATGCATTTTCATTCAAAATAATAAAAAAAAATAAAAAATCATGATTTTAACATACATTATTCAAAAGAAAATCAAATTTCATGCATTCATATATACATTCTTCAAAAATAACAAAAGAAAGGAAAATCAAATTTCATGCATTCATATATGCATTCTTCAAAAATAATAAAACAAAAAAAATCAAGTTTTATTCACTCATAAATGCATTCTTTTAAAAAATAAAAGAGAACAAAATCAAAAAGACAAAAAGAATTTATGCATTCAAACATGCACTTTCATTTAGAAAATTCACAAAGTTTCATGCATTCATAAATGCATTCTTAAAAAATAATATCGAAAAGGCAAAAAGAACTAATGCATTCAAACATGCACTTTCATTCAGAAAATTCACTAAGTTTCATACATTCATATATGCAGTTTTCTCAAAAAGAACAAAATCAAAATTCATATTAAAAGAAAAAATATCAAATTTCATGCATTCATATATGCATTTTTTCAAAGAGAACAAAATCAAAATTCATATTAAAACAAAAAAAAATCAAATTTCATGCATTCATAAATGCATTCTCCATAAAGAACAAAACAAAAAAATTTCATGCATTATCATGCATCCAACATACATCTTGCAATAAGGAAGAATCAAACTTCATGCAAATCAACAAAAGATATTATTAGAGAAATGACTCAATATTGTATCTCCACATTCTACACGGTTGTATAATCTTAATGACATTGTTCGAAGATTTATTCAAAGTTTATGACCCTCTCGTCAGAGATTTATTCAAAGTTTATGACCCTCTCGTCTCAATACAAGGTCAAAATGAAGAACAACGACCCTCTCCTCTCAGTACAAGGTCAGTTCAAAAATCAATTCTCGCGACCCTCTCATCGTACAAGGTGAAAAGGAAGAATAACGACCCTCTCGTCTCAGTACAAGGTCAGTTCAAAAATCAATCCTCGTGACCCTCTCATTTCAGTACAAGGTCAAAAGGAAGAACAACTACTCTCTCGTCTTAGTACTAGGTCAGTTCAAAAATCAATCCTCATGACCCTCTCGTCTGTCAAAAGGAGGAACAATGACCCTCTAGTCTCAGTACAAGGTCAGTTCAAAAATCAATCCTCGTTACCCTCTCGTCTCAGTACAAAGTCAATTCAATTCAAAACAATGACCCTCTCGTTTAGTACAAGGTCAGTTTAAGGTACGTGAACCTCTCATTACAAGGTCTCGACCTCTATCTACATTTATTTTATTTTCTTTTATTTTCAAACCGAACGAAAGTAGTATTTTTGTCCTTACTTATCTTTTACTCTCATAATCTGAACTTGGAAAGTTCAGATTATTTGGCAAAATTTAAGTAAGGAGGGCAGCGGTCAACACCCAATTTCGTTCGGGCAAATAAAAATTATTTTTGCAAATAAGGAAAGAAAAAGGAAAAAATAAAAGAGTAAAAATAAGAAAATAAAACTTTTTAACATGTGTTATTTAGTTTCTTTGTCATTTGGGATAAATAATAAAAAGAACTTTGACTTTATAAATAAAGTTTGATTAAATAATAATAAAAAATAAGATAAAATGAAATTAGTAAAAAAAATGATAAAACAACAAAAGGTGTTGGGTCTGTCTTAAAATAAATTGAATAGAAATATTAAGTGAGCCCAATTGAACAGGAGGGGTTCATTTATAAAAAATAATTCTGATCCAGTTTGATAAAAATAAAAATAAAAAAGAGATTTGTTGAAGTCTAATTCAAATTGTCAAAAATAAAAATAGTTATTATTTACATTCTTCTTACACGTTTCTATGAATTTTGCTTGCCACTAAGGCTTAAGGTTAACAAACCTTTACTGCCCATTCATGTTCTTATGTAGCTTTAATGTCATTTTAATTTCTTATGTAGCTTTAGTGCCATTTTAATTTTTTAGTTAGTGCCTGACAAATTTTATCTTGATTAAGAATTGCAAATGTACTATTTTCAGCTTTTTGACTCCTCATACTAATTGCATTCAGCCCTCATACTTATCACATTTAGCCCTTATAACTTTCATACATTCACTGACTATTCATATTTCTTTACATTTGTTGACTATTCATATTTCTTTACATTTGCTGACTATTCATATTTCTTTTTATTGGCCTGTTCCTCTTCTTCACATTGCATCTATTTTATTTCATAAAATGTAACTATACAATCTTAAAAAGGGCAATTGATTTTTAATTAAGAACAATGATACTAGATTTTACTGGGGGAGATGGATTGATTATTAACCATATATATAAAAAATGACAGACACAAAGAGAGGGGAGAGAGAAATTGAGAAAGAAAAATACTGAAAAATATTATTAGGTTATCTTGAAAAAATCTAAGAGTCCAGTAGAAACACAAAAAGGAAAAGAAGAAGTTAAATTGGGAGTCTTCAACGGGTTCGTGTTCTTGCTTTAATTTTGTCCTGGTTTACCCTTTTTCCTTTAATTTTATCCCGATCCTGGCTCTGTTATATATTTTCATCTGTATTTGTTATGTTTTGTTTTACCCTATGCACTACATCAGTATCACTGCATCAGTATCAATGAGTAATTAGTTTGGAAGCATTGTTAAATCAATTTTGAATGAAGGTGTTTGATATGGTTGTTGTTACTGGCACCAATCTTGAGATTATCTAATTGCTGCATTTTTACAGAATTATTATTCATCTAGCTACTGCTGCTAGTACGGTCATTAGACCCCAATAAGAAAGATATTGTAACATTAGATATCATTAGCCCAGAGATAGAAAACAAACACAAAACCCCAAACCAGAATCAAAAATCTCAAAACTCAAACAAAGTTTAGAAACCAATTTAACTCAATTAAAAAAACAATACCTAAACTTTCCAAAAACCTTAACCAAAGCTAATCTAGATAGGAAAATGCTCAAATAAACCCACAAAAATCCTCATATGAAACAAGAACACAGAAATCCTCATAACTTAGTTAAAGACTCACTCAAAAAACACCAAACAACCTTTCCGAAAAAAAAAAACAGGACTAGTTAATCAAAAGTCGGTCCAGAGTAAGTAGCAAATTCAATTCCAAAAAATAAATAATCCCAATTCCATAACACATGATCGAATACAGAATAGCCGAAGTCCTAAATTCGAAACTCTGTTCCCAATTGAAAAATCCTAACATCAACAACCACTATCCCTTGTGGAACCAAATAGTCACAGTAAAGAACAAAACCAAAATAATCATTCCAGAAACAAAGTAACTCAAGCATCCGATTACAACCTTTTTGCCACTACGTTGGGTAGTTCTAGAATTCAAAATAGAAAACCTAAGTTCGGAGGCACCCCAAATCCCAAAGCGAGTTATGTAAATTGAATGAATCAGAAAAAGAAACAAAATAAAATGTAAAGAAAGTAGATATAGAAGAAGGAAAGAACGAAAAAATGAGTCGTCGTTCATTGCTGGTAGGAGATTGAAGGGAGGTAGGAAACTGCGTCTTTGCTCTATCACTTGTAATAGCCTTAATTCCAATTAGCCAAAAGGCCTAATTTGATTTAAAAAAATAATAATAATAATAATAGATGAAGGTTGGGAGAGGCAACGTGTAATGCGGGCTTAGCCCATTTTCTATGAAGAAATGAAAAGGGACAAATTAGAAAAGGAAGCCATGTGGCTATAGAGGACTTAATTCACTAGGATATTAAGAAAGGTTTTGGTAGGTTTGTGGCACTGGGTGTTCCTATGTCACGCGGATAAATATTTAGGATTTATTAAGTTTTTTAATTTTAATAATTAATAACTATATTTATATTATATTTGTTTTTCTTTCTTTTTTGCATAGTTGTGGTGCTGAGAATTTTCATGCCACGTGATTTAGGGTATTAGGTTTCATTGTTTATTTTTAATTAACACAATAAAAGTAAGTTAGGAAAAAGAATAAAAAAAAACCTTTTTGATAAACATACACTTTTAAAAATAAAAATATTAGATTTAAAATAATTTTAAAAATAATTAGAAAATATATATAACATTTTCAAAAATAAAAGAAAAACATTTAATTAACAGTTTTAATAAAATTTTAACAATAAACAAATATAAACTTTTTCTTTAAAAAAACAAAAAACAAGATTAAATGAAATTTCGAAAAATAAAAAATATCAAACATCATCAATGAATTTTTAAAATTAAAACTACGTGAACCAGATTTTCCATCACGGATAGGAATACGTAGGAACAAGGTCAATCCTTGTCGGGTTCCCAAATAAAAAATATAAATATTCAAATTAGAACTACATGATCTCTGATTTTCCTTTGGAAATAAAGTAGGACCAAGGTCAATCCTTGTCAAGTTCAAAAAAACTAAAAAATAAGTCGTTGTTATTATTTTGCTTGTTTATTATTCATTCTTTGTCTATAATTTTTTGTAAATATATATTTATTCTTATTTGTTGTAATTACTATTTTTTAGGAAAAACAGCATTTTATAAAGCACACTTATTTCTATTCATTTAATTAAAGGTATCATCCTAGGACGGGCGTCGTGAGGGTGCTAACACCTTCCCCACACGAAATCGACTCCTGAATCTTGAATCTGGTTTGTAGGCATTTTTATTTTTGGCTTTTCTATAGTTTCCCCATAAAAAGCTATAGTGGCGACTCTATTTTCAATTTAAATACTTTTTAAAAATAAATTTGTGATCGCTCCGTCGTGATCCGGTTGCGACAATGTGCTGATCCAATTTAAGATTTTATTTTATTTTTTTTATCTTTTGCAAACACATATAACGTCGATTCCCAAGGTTGGAACTGATGATATATGTGCACCTTCAGTTTAATATTTTCAATGTTTTTTTTATTGTTTGCATGAATATATAACGTCAGTTCTCAGGCTTGGAACGACGTTATATGTGCACCTTCAATTTATGTTTTTCAAATTTTTATTTTTTATCTTTTCACACACATATAACGTTGATATTGGAGGCTAACTTAAGTGATATAATTTCCAATATTTACAAGATTGTCACAGTGTTTTTGTTTACGTCGATTTCATTTTAACCGCCATCTTATCCTGTCGTAGAAAGCATTTTTTCTACTAGTGAGTACACACCACCCCTTTATGGACAAGATCATGAATATTGAACTCCCTACCAACTAGAAAGGTTGAGGCCTAGACCAGTATGATGGACAATTGATCCTAACGAGCATATTGATATCTATATAACCCAGATGAGCTTGTATACCCAGACGACATTGTGTTTCACCGAGTGTTCTTAACCTTATTAAAGGGGGAAACCCTAAGCTAGTTCACTCGCTTTCTACCAATCTTGATTAATAGTTTTGATACCCTAGTAAGCAAATTCGCCTTACTACTAGCCGACCATATCACGTGACATCCTTGACACTCATAAATATAAGGCATGAGAAATGAGAGTCGTTAAGATTTTTCATGGAAATGGTCGAAAAGATATCATTACAAATCCACAATTTGAAACCCAAAGTAGCCATACACCACCTGGTAACGACACTACAATTGGGGCCTTTTGCTAACAACTTATAAAAAAAATTGGTTGTCGACTTAGATGAGCTGAGACAAAGAGCAGCTAAGTTATGCAGTCGGAGGAATTACGCAACTTTCATAATGAAGTCAAAAGGCCCAGAAGAGAGTATGTAGACAACATAGTTGACTTAGAACCACAAATTGATTATGTTCGTGTTGAACCTGATTAAGACATTACAATGATTCCCATTGGACAAGATGGACACTACACTAAGGCGGGGAGTTCAGTAAAAGAAGAGCTCAGTAAAATTTGCCAAGTAATGACAACAAACGCCAACATGTTTGTCTAAACGGTAGCCGACACGCTAGGCGTAGACCCCAAGACCATAACTCATAAATTGTCGGTGTATAAGGAGGCCTACCAGTAGCATAAAAGAAGAGAAAACTCAGTGACAAAAAAGAGAACAACCTCAAAGGAAGAATTTGAGAAGTTATTAAAAGTCAAATTTATTAGAGAAACTCAATACACTACCTAGCTCGCTAATGTTGTAATGGTGAAGAAAGCAAATGGCAACTGGTAGATGTGCACGGATTATATTGGCCTCAACAAAGTCTACACTAAAGACGCATACCCCCCGCCACGTATAGATAGGCTAGTTGATGGAGCCGTGGGGCATAAAGTGTTAAGTTTCCTTCATGCCTACTCTGGTTGCAACCAATCTGTATGCATCCTAGAGATAAGGAAAAAATGTCGTTCATGACTGATAATGCCAATATTTACTATGAGGTGATGCCTTTCGGCTTGAAGAACACTAGAGCCACATACCAAAGATTTATGGACAAAGATTTTAAAGGTCTTATCAATAAAAAGATGGAGGTCTTTGTGGATGATGTAGTCGTCAAATTCGACTCATGTGAGCAACTAGCAATCAACCTGACTAAAGTTTTTGAAGCTTTGATAAAAAGTAATATGAGATTGAATCCCAAAAGGTGTTTTTGGGGCTGAGGGTGGAATATTCCTAGGATTCATACTCATGCATAAAGGAAAAGAGGCCAACCCTGACAAGTATTAGGCCATCATTGATACATGAAGCCCAAGGAATGTAAAAGAGGTTCAAAAGTTGATGGGAGGAAAGCTAACAACATTGTTATGATTCATTCCAAAGTCAGCCGAGAAGACCAAGCCAATCATCCAAATCTTAAAAAAGAGTTCTAGATTTCATTGGGACCTGTAGTGTAAAAAAAATGTTTGTTCAAGTTAAGAAATTCATGGCATCACCGCCAGTAATTTAGAAACCTATATTGGAAGAGCCAATTCTTGTATACTTATCGGTCTCAAACAAAGCGATCAGTTATAATCCAATGGATTCTTCATAATCTAGTTTGATTTTGTTTACTAAGAGATAAGTACAAGGATGTGAAATATCTCTAATCCACAGTAAAAAATGGGATCCACATATTCATTTTTATCTGTAATAATGTTTCTATAGCGATATTTATCTATGTATATATATCTAGCTTTCTGGGAAGTAATTCTTATCCTTGAGATTTTCTCCTTTTTAATCAATTTCTAATAATTCCTTGGAAAATCTAGAAACTTACTATCTAGGCATTCTACGGGCATTAGTCGTAGTATGCCTCCTTGTTCTATTCATGTTGCCTGTAGTCCTAGTAGACTAAATCTTTAACTTAAAGAGACTATTTTTTTTATTTTTTCCTAATGGATGATTCTTCCATCTTTTATGTTCCATGTCCTTCATTTTGTCTTCTGCTTTTTATGATCGTCCAATAACTTCATGACATTTCTTTGAAAAAATCTTCTATTCCTTCCAAACACATTTCCTTTTGTCTAAGATTGTTAGAATCTTCGTAAAAGGATCTATCCATGACTTTGCTTCATCCTGAACTAATTAGATTATATAGTTTACTACATCATAGGATAAATTTTAATATCTATAGTGTTGCAAAAATTCTGGGATGTTACTCTTAGCGTGGGCTTGGTCCATGCTATTTGTGATTGTTTCAATGGTCGATGCTAAATGCAATACCTTCCAAGGTCTGAGCGTTCTCTTTTGGAGGACACAATTCACTCGCTTTTGCATTCATTTTTGTTCATTTGCTTCTGTTTTTTAGCAGACTCTAACATCTTATTTTCTTGGAAAGCATTACTACTCTTTAAATTTTGAATTTAACAACAACTTAGTGTCGTAACCGAGTTCACAATAGGGCAAAGAAACTTCTTGAAAAAAATAGAAGAGTGCCTACCATAGTTTATTAAGAAAAACTATGGAAAAACTAAGAAAATAAAATGGTCCAGGAAACCAAATTAAGGTTCGGGAGTCGATTACATGTAAGAAATGTATTAACACTCTACAATCTTCATCTTAAGATGATAACTTTAATTAAATGAGTGAAATGAATGTGCTTTTTTAGAATCTTTATTTTTCCCAAAAAAGAGAAAAAGTGCAGGTAAAAAATAGAGAAAATATATATTTTTATTTTGAACCCGACAAGGATTGGCCTTACTTCTATATATTTTCATTAACAATGGAAAATCATGATTTACGTAGTTCTTGATAGAAAATTGTTTGTTTCAAAAAGTAAACCCGACAAGGATTGACCTTGCTTCTATGTATTTTCATTTACAATGAAAAATTAGGTATCACGTAGTTCTAAATAAAAAAAACTGTTTGTTTCATTAATAATTTTTAGTTTTTGAAATTTTCATACTTTTAAGATTTTACAATTTTTAGAGTATAAGAGTGTAGGCGAATATTCATAATATCCTTAATGAGTCATACAATTAGTAGAGAAATTGACTTATATGTGTTATATTTAGAGAAAAATATTCTTTAATACATTTTTTTAAAAAAGGTGGGTGTATATATAAAAAAGGAGGTGGCAAATAGCGAGATTGTTGGGTCAGTTTAATGGGTCTAGGCTTTTTAAAGAGTAGGGTGTGGTATGAAAATAAGATGTGTAAATAACAAATTTGTTGGGTCAGTTTAATGAGCCCAAGCTTGATAGGTAAGTTTAATGAGCCCAAGCTTGCTAGGTTAGTTTAATGAGCCTAGACTTTTAAAGGATGAGGTTTGGTATGAAAACGGGGTGTGCAAATAGTGAAGTTGTTGGGTCAGTATAATAAGCCCAAGGTTTTTAAAGAAAGAGGTTTGGTATGAAAATGAGGTGGTGTGCAAATAGCAAAGTTGCTAGATTTGTTTAATGAGTTCATGCTTTCAAAATAATGAGGTATGATATGAAAAAGAAGCAGTGAAACTGCTGAGCTAGTAAAATGAGTTCAAACTTTCTAAAGAACACAGTGGTCCATATAAAATAAAGAGATTGTAAAACATTAAAATAAATGGACCTAAAACACCAAATGGGCCTAAAGTTTAATAAAACATAAACAAGAGAGCTTCTTTATGCTCCTCCATATGTTCTTCCTGGACCTCTATACATTTTTTCCTTATTTTCTAAAGATGTCCATTTTTCAAAAACTTCTTTATCCTTATGAAAGTTATGCTTTCAGAACAACCTAATTTGAAAGATAAAATTTGACATCCAAAACAGGTCATTCCAAAAGTTAAATTTTACTTTTCAAAATTCGATATTTCGGATTTGGAACAGTCTTATCCGAAAGGTACTATTTGACTTCTAAAATAACCTGTTTTGGAAACCAATCTTTACCTTGCGAATTAGGCGATTCCGGAAGTGAAATTTGGCCATTGCGTATAAATTTGACCAAAGAAAAGGGAAAGGATGATGGAGCTGTTGATGTTAGGTTACATAGGAATCGTGGTATTCCTTCACGGGCACATTTCTTTTTCCATGTTCTTACCCAACACACTGCTCTCCCTTCTCTATTTCTCTACTCTTTGCTTCAAATTCAACTTCATTCATTCCTGTCTCAAATTATTTTGCTTCTCGTGTTTTACTCAAGTTTCTTGGGCGGTAGAGTCCATCAATTCAGGGCACAAGTAGGTTCTGTTACGTTTCAACTTAAGTTATTCTTAATATTCTTTTAGAAATAGTTGTTATTTATGAGAATGATTATGGTCAAATGTTAATTTTGATGTCAATTTATATATTTATCTGAATTGGCCAATCATCGACACGGTGCTGTCAAAGTAGAAACGGATACCATGGTTTTGTGAGATTTAGGTGGTATAATTTGTAGTCCATATATCCTTCCAACTCTAATTGTTGTTTCGGAAATGGGGCTTAGGTACTAATAGGTTTAAATTCCAGATTTTGTGACATTAATTATTGCCAGAAATTTGAATCTTTTTCTCGAGTGGCTTATTCCAAAAATAATTCTTGACTGGGAACAACTTTCTGACTAAGTCATTTTAGAAGAGAAGAAGTACACCAATTTGGAATGACATATTGTAGAAGCTATTTTCAAATTTGAAAATAGCTTTCGGAATAAGTTATTTCAAAATCTAATTAGTACCTACATTTTTTTTTTTAAAATGATTTATTTCAGAGATTGTTTTTAGATCTGGAAATAGTTGCTAAAATGAATCATTTCAAAAGAGGTTTTGGCATTTTGAATGGCTTTCAATATAGCTTAATCCGAAAGATCTTTGAGTTAGGGAAGGGCAAATGGGGTGGTGTAAAATTTAATCGAGAAGACTTTGAAAAAATAAAAATAAAAATGTATGGAAGTGCAGGAAAAAGATATGAAAGTACAGGAATAAGCTCTTCATAAACAAAACATTAAAATAAAAACATGGAAGCCCATATGCAGCAAAATGACAAAAAAAATGGCCAGAGAATTGGATGGTGGCCCAAATGCACGAATCCTCAAGTTCAAATCATAAACTCAACGATCAAACTGCACACCTTTGCAAATCTCCTAATATTGGATTGAAACTCTCCAAGCGCACTCACATGAATTAAAAAAAAAAAAAAAAAAAAAAA
>Ga0209489_106797_pt1 | contig 17905 bp, 5 predicted proteins | sample SiratrowhiteBW_FD_187527 | JGI IMG/M metagenome (GOLD analysis project Ga0209489, IMG submission 187527) | Root nodule microbial communities of legume samples collected from California, USA - Siratro white BW (SPAdes) (version 2) | ecosystem: Host-associated > Plants > Roots > Nodule | place: USA...
ATCAAAATTAAAGCTTTCGTGTAAAGATAAGTAGTGACAATACAAAAAAAAAAAAAAAACATGAAAAAAAAAGTTTTTTACTTAAGTTAGATTCGTTTGCATAAACTTCTCCCTCGAAGGAAAAATATATAAGAAAAAAAAATTCTATATAAGTTGAAACTAAGTATACACAAGTTAAAAAATAAAAAAGTGGGAGAACTTTTATAAATTCGTTTTTCTTTTTTATTTTTACTCTCCCATATCTTATGAAAAAATTAGTTAAAAGTGAACCTTTTCAGACTTAAATCTTTTACACAAGACATCAAATTTAAGTTTTGAAAAACTGTGTTTTTAACAAAAAATAGTTATTATTAAAGTCAATAGTTACTCTAATTTTTAAAATGGTAAAATAAAAAGGAAAATTCACTATGTTTTTGAGAGACACGGAAACAGACAAGTAGTAACAACCAGAGATTTGATTCTCATGAGCCCAAGAGTCACCCTCCTCTAATTTCTTAAATGTGTAATTATTTATGTTTCAATTTTTTTTTCTATCTTGCGTTCTATGTTTTATATTATAGTTCCACCCCTGAACAGATTCACCAATCTTCAACCTTTTTAGATATCTAGAAAGTATAACATTGCTTCATCATCCCCTTTTAGAGTGGGCCTGACTTGATTGAGAATCTTTGTTATTATAATTTTATAATCGTAGAAAACAAACTATTATGATGTGGTTACAGAAGAAAACCAAACCCTGGATTTTAAATTATCATATTTTTTTGTCATGTAATAATTATTTATTGGTTGAGGGAATTAATAGTTATATTTGTTTTAAAAATGGTATGTGAGAATTAAACAAAATTGAGGATAGAAGTGGAGCAGGAGTAGCTTATGGATATGAGAAAAAATGTTTCTCGTATTCTATTTGAATGGTAACAAAGACGCAGACAAAATAAAAAGGGAAGAGCTATTTTAGGTAAAGAGGGGGGCATTGACACACATGTCACATGGCAAGTTGCAGATATATACGAATTTACTTGTTTAGCTTTGTATGGTATGTGGTTGAATAGCAATTATTATTATGGCGATGATAATATATGTGTTAATATAAAAATTGGAAAGTTTGACCAATGGAAGTGATATTCCGTAATCGATATGCTTACGTGATGCAATCTCTAACTCAAGGTGCGAGAGTATAATTAAAACGTATATGGAAGGGGAGAAACGTATGAGTGATATTGTCTTGATGCCCAATTGAGATTCTATAGTCCACACTCCAAATCAAGAAATTTGTTAGTTTGGTAGGCAGCGCCAAGGGTGAGACATTAGGGACATGTTTGGGGAGGTTAAAAAGTGGTTCAAGAAACTGGCCGACATAACTTGGACTGGGGTAGGGTAACAGGGAGCACAAGGACCATCCCCAAGGGTCCATATTAACTTTTGATGGACCTCGTGGGTCACACTGACCCACTTTCCATGAGATTTGCTATGGGTATGGCGTTCTCGGCGTCTCTACCAAGTTCCCAAACAAAAACATACCCTATCAACTTTCTCTTAACTTACCCTTCCCTTCCACTTCATTATTTGCATCTACACAATTAACATTACCTTCTAACCAACCTAGACATAATTAATTCATGCCGATAAAAACAACAAACACAACAAAAACATTCATTATTTCTTGACTCGTATACACTCAAAATCCCACGCCAGATTATACCCGCTGGGAGACACTTTCCACAAATAGTGTCAATAACATTTTAGTCCCTGCGATACTAGGGAGCCTGGACTTCTCGTGACATGGTTGGGGCGGTGGACAAAAGCGCTTTTAAATTAAACCCATTTATTCACAGTTTCTGTCTCCTTCCTCTCTCTCTCTCTCTCTCTCTTTCTCTCTCTTCTCGAGAAAGCCTACATTTTTTTAAGTCAAACTCTCTCTGCACTGCCACTTGGCTCTCGACACCTTTAGGACTTCCACTATAAATATATAACCAACCTTACTCCTTTACACACCAATTCCACTCCAAATATTCTTCTCTTCTCTTCTCTTCTCTTCTCTTCGCCTTCCTTCCTTCACCGATCAACTTACTTCTCATCACCTCTTCATTTCTTCCTATCATCCCAAACACACACACACGAACAAAAATGAGGCTCTTGTCCACAAAAGCAACGTGCAATAGTCACGGCCAAGACTCTTCATACTTTTTAGGATGGCAGGAATATGAGAAAAACCCTTACGATGAGATCCATAACCCCAAAGGAATTATCCAGATGGGTTTGGCGGAGAATCAGGTTAGACATTGATTTTATTTTTTCAAAATAATCACTGTCTTATTTATTCTCTTACGTTAAAACTTTATGGACTCACAAAATTTATCTTTTGCGTTGCAGCTCTCTTTCGACCTCCTTGAGTCATGGCTGGCTAAGAACCCTGACGTCGCCGGCTTCAAACGAGACGGCAAATCCATATTCAGAGAACTAGCTCTCTTCCAAGACTACCATGGTCTCCCTTCCTTCAAAAAGGCACTGGTAGATTTCATGGCTGAAATCAGAGGAAACAAAGTCACTTTCGACCCCAACCACATCGTTCTCACTGCCGGTTCAACTTCCGCAAACGAAACCTTAATGTTCTGTCTCGCTGAAGAAGGAGACGCATTCCTCCTTCCCACTCCTTATTACCCAGGGTGCGTATATTTTTTTATCTTAATCTTATCGCTTTCATGCCACAAAATCCTACGTAATTTTATTTTATAAATTTTAATGCATTCCCCTGACCTTGCTTTATTCTATGCAGATTTGACAGAGACCTCAAGTGGAGAACTGGTGCTGAGATTGTTCCAATACAATGCACAAGTTCTAACAACTTCCAAGTTACGGAGGCAGCTCTGAAAGAAGCTTACGAGGAGGCACGCAGGCGCAACCTGAGAGTGAAAGGCGTTTTGGTGACAAACCCGTCAAACCCGCTAGGCACCACAATGTCTCGGAGTGAATTGAACCTTCTCGTCGACTTCATCAAAGAGAAAAAAGACACGCATTTGATAAGCGACGAGATATACTCCGGGACGGTTTTTAGCTCCCCAGGCTTCGTCAGTATCATGGAAATCCTCAAGGAGCGAAACGATACTGACGGAATTTGGAACAGAGTTCACGTTGTCTACAGTCTCTCCAAAGACTTGGGTTTGCCGGGTTTCCGCGTCGGCGCTATCTACTCCGAAAACGACACCGTGGTTGCTGCCGCAACCAAGATGTCGAGCTTTGGGTTGGTCTCTTCGCAGACACAGTACCTCCTCTCTGCCATGCTTGGCGACAAGAAGTTCACCCGAAACTACATCGTTGAGAATCAGAAGAGGCTTAAACGACGACAGAGAATGATGGTTTCGGGGTTACAAAAAGCTGGTATTTCTTGCCTCGAGAGCAATGCCGGGTTGTTTTGCTGGGTTGACATGAGGCACCTTTTGCATTCGAACACGTTCGAAGCTGAGATGGAGCTGTGGAAGAAAATAGTGTACCAAGTTGGGTTAAACATTTCCCCCGGGTCTTCGTGCCATTGCACTGAGCCAGGGTGGTTCCGTGTGTGTTTCGCTAACATGTCCGAGGATACTCTCACCTTGGCCATGAAACGCTTGAAGAACTTCGTCGCTGAGTCCACCTGCACTCAGAGGAGTGCTCTGTTCAACGGAACCTCCAAAAAGAAGTCTCTCACCAAGTGGGTTTTCCGGTTATCGTCTCGCGATCATCGTGAACAGGAAGAACGGTAACCTGGTCTTAGTCTATGCGTGTCGCTCATGCATAAAAATTCCCATATTTTTATATTTTTATTTTTCCTTTTTCTACCTCCCCAATATTTTTGGCGGAGTAGTCCAAAAAATTCCTATTTTTTTTTTGTGATAAATTAATGTAGAGAGAGAGAGAGAGAAACAAAAAAGCACTCTGTCCATGTGGATGTGAAGTGGTTGGGCTTCTAGTCAGCCTTGTTTGTATAAGTTGTTCCATATCTCAGTCATTAATTCCCTACAAAATATCCTTAGTATCATTAATGAAAAGTTTTATTCATACAACTACTGAATTAATTATATTAATTTCTTCTGTCATCCATACGGAAATCTTCTTGGTATAATCAATGACGAATTTGATTACTATATAATTTAGTTAATGTGATCCCAGTTTCAATAATAGTAGAAGTACTTCAATAGAATATTGCAATAAAGAAACTCTACTTGTGAAGATCCATATATCATGATATGTTCTTCCACTATCTTATTGTTATGTGTGCTTATAACATACTTGACATGTGTTGAACGGGGCACACTCCTTAGAAGGGCTTACTTGTACGTAATTTACGGCACCGGCGAGAGATAAACAACGGACGACGATGGGTTGGGATTCCGATGTTAGCGGCCCTTATTAGATAAACCGACCTTCGTGCCAATTTCACCTTTTTCAACCGTAACATTTTTCTAGGCGTATGAGATGGAGAATTCGCAGAGGTGGGTCAGAGGCCAAAAAGTCAATAAGGATTCATATATTATCATCTTTTGGTATTTCGTAATAATATGTTTTATGGACTATTCTTTAAGACAAGGACGTAGGGAGCTCCACCTTTTTCTCTTCGACCGTAAGAAAGGGCTACCCAATGTGCTGTAAAAACCAAGTAAAATTTGAGCAATGGTATTTGTGCCTGTTTTTCGTACAACAGAAAAATTGGAAAAAAAAAGTGGAATAAAAGATGCATAATGTAACTCTATGAAATCCGTTGGGGGAGACGTTGAAGTTTGAACAATGGAATTACAGGTTTATTTAAATGTAGGAAGCAACTACGCAAAGAAAAAGCGCGCTGGAGTTTCTTGCAAGAAATCATATTTTAAACTGTTGAGAACACTTTGGTTTGTTGAACTTTCTGGGAGAAATCATAATAATCACTGCTGAAAAAGTTACTTTGTCTGGAACAGATTTTGCGGTGACGAGTACGTATATATGTGCTGGCTGTCTCTCCACGAATCGCAAACTCTATTGAAGTTTTGAGTCGCTTTTCAAGAATTAACAAAGCATAAAGCTATCTTTTTGACTTAACAAAGCATAAAGCTGTTGGAATTGATGTTTTGAATTTGGACGCGCTTGAGAAAGCCCAGGAAAACACTACCTAATCACATTCGCAGTTCACCCACATATACATGACACGTTCACTAAATTACGCATGCACTGCAATCACATGTCTCACTTCCACACGCCATAGCCCAGGTTCAAGACTCTCCTATATGTTACATGATTCAGTTTATACTAAGAAAAACAAAAAATATATATATTTGACTCAATCAAAAATAATTCATACTCTTAAGAAAAGTCAACACTTGTGTTAATCACCAAACTAACCTTATCTTATTTTTAGTTATTGTCCACTTTTAAAGGTTTATGTATAATAATAAAATCATAACAGATTTTTATTATTTAGAATAAAGTATTGCATCAAATTAGTAAATAGATCCCTAATCTTGCTACTTTTATATGCTCATGTTAGCAACAGACCATACCTTCCAAACTTCCGACATGGTCACGCGTTCACACCTGAATAATATAATCATATAACTATATATATATCCTCTGCAAGTCTACAACGCACTAGCACCATTGTTAAACCACCAACCTATCACGAAACTAGAGTATAATATTCCGTATTATTCATTCGATAATGGCATTCCTATAAAAATATATTATTGATGAAAAACAAATATATTCATGTGTACCAAATTGAACTCGCATAATAACGAAAGAACATGGGGTGGAAAAGTTTAGGTGATTCTTTTTCCATCTCAAATCGAATCTACTAACGACCTTGATTTATATACGTGATGTATTTTGGTCATGCCTACAGTTTAGTTATGTACATATTCATATTTTTAATTTACCAAATAATAAACCCTTTCTATACACACGAAATAAATATTTGCCACAATAGACTGGAAATATGAATATAAAATTAAAATAAAGTGAAATATTTTTTAATGATAATATGAATAATTTCAGATAAAAATTTAATAAATTAATTAAATTTCAAACTACAATAAAAATAAATCGTTCAATCAGTTATTTCCTCTGACTCCTATAATGCTGTGCTTGGTGCTTAAATTTCATATCTTTTTCATCAATTACATTTTCATTGTTATTAACAATTATTCGCTGAGATTTTGCTAATAGAATTTTGTTCTAATTCAGAAGAAAAATAATTTAACAGAAATTTTTCAATATACTTGAGAAAAAATAACTACAGTGATTTTATTGTGTGTCTTCAACTTAAACCTAAAAGATATATAAAATTATAAGTAGTATTATATTTAAATGATCAATGAAAAATAAATAAATATAAATACTTTTATAAATAACAAATTCATCCATCTCAAGTCAAACTTTCAAATGGATATTGTTTTATAATAGTAGTTTGCGTAAGATTTGGTTTATAGTACACATATTATTTTAAAGTAAATGAAGAATTAAAAAGTCTTTTAAAATATATGAATAAATTTAAAATAATTTATTTAATTAAACTTTTATCTCTCTAAATATTTATTTATTTTTAACTTTTTTTCAAAACTCTCAACTGATAATCATCTTTATTAAAGAGATAATACTAGTGAATAGATCAATATAAACTGATAAAAAATTTGATCAGGATAAATTTTAATTTTCTTTATATAAACTTATTCTATTATAATCAATCGAACAATATGAATGCCCTGATAATATAAATATAAGTAGAGATATTAATTGCGTAAGTTGAAGCCGGTGAAGTTTTATATTACTTTGGAAACTATTGGGCTTTAAAAGTTATTTTTCTTATACAACAAGCTACCACTAGAGAAAGAGAGCTAATTTAGGTATATAAAATAATATATTTTAATATTATTTTATATACCTAAATTAATGTATTGAGGAACTTTCCAATGTTAACGAGATTAATATGTATTTTTTTTCCTTAAATTTAAAATGTACAAAGTCATCAAAAGTAATAATTAAAGCCATTTTTAATATAACAAAAACAATTTGGAATATAATAAATAATGAATAGGAATATAAAAATAATGATAGAAAGAAGATTTAATGTCATTTTATAGTTTCAAGATTTTCATATTTCACTCTTGTCTGGTTTATCATTTGTCTCAAATCATAGTTTAAAAGAGTAGACAAAATAAAGTATATTTTTCTTCCTTATCATATGTTTTTTTTTTTTTTTCTTTTTTCTAAAATCACACCCAACCTGAATGTTCATCTATTTTTCGATTAAGCTAAAATACCATACTTTCCTAAATTAATTTCTCAAATATACCGTAAAGTTCTATAAATTACATTAAAATGAAATAATTTCCTATAGTAATATGCTAATATTGATAATTTAATTCAAATTTGTTTACTACTTAAATTTTAAGTAGATTCCATCAACACTGATATATATATATATATATATATATATATAACAATACGATTATTTTTACGCATATATTTAATTTTTTTATCTTTAAAATTTTATTCAATCATAATATGAAATATTTTAATTTGATTATAGACATAAATATGTGCTTTAAGTTGCAAGGAAATGTTATATTAATATTTAAATTTAGAAAACAATAATAATTCTTTGACATTCACTTTTATTTTTCTTACTTCCACATTACAACTCTTTTTAAAATAAAATATTGTTAGAAATAAAATATAAATATTACATTTAACTAATAAAAATAAATAAAAATAAAATTTTAAAATAAAATAAGAATATTATTGATTGTTAAGTGGGAGTATGAAAAAATGATAATGTCAAACTATCGCCATTCTATTGAAAAATGTAGGTAAGGTAGTCCGAAATGTTGTATATTTTTTTTTAATATTTAAGGTTAGGGACTCTATTTATAATAATTTTATAATTTAATTTCTAAATACATGTTAAAATATAATAATTAGTAAAAAATATTCATTTTTAAAATATTTTAAGTAAATATAGAAATATTGATTTTTATGCTAAATTGAGGAAATTGCCTTTTAAATACGATATTTTTATCTCTCAATTATTGATTATTAAGGTTTTACTGTTTTTTAATTCTTATGTTTATTGATTTATTTAATTTTATATATATATATATATCTCATAAATAACTTTAACTTTGAGGAATTTTTTACCGACTCCATTCGACCTATTAATTCCTTTTTCAACAGCAATGATCTAAAAGCTAAATTTCATTTAAAGTACAAAGGTTCTTGTTTTGTTTTGTTGTTCTATTTTTCGAATACAGGCAAACAGCAAATTGAATCTCCGAGTCATGCCAACCAAATTTTAGGCTAAAGTATTGCATGTAGAGAGTGCGAGAGAACTTTCTAGGCCTCCAGTGTCATTCTAAATTTTGCAGAGCTTTTCATATGAACTTTTTCTAATAATTTACTAATAAATTAATTTTAATATATAACAAAGTTGATTTCATTTGTTTTACCATTCAAAAATATTTTTAAAAAATTAATTGAATTTATATCCCATATTCATACTTACATTTAGCAGCCACTGAACATGGATTATAAGCTTGTTAGTTCAACATTTAATTTAGAAGAACAGGAGCTGTAAGATTGAATTCAAAGCAATTCAGTCATAGGAAAAGCACTGAAATTGAATTCAGCATTGTTTAATTTCGTCGGAAACAAACATAGTTTTAGTTTTAAAAAATTGGAGTGTCATATTTCATATAGATTTTGTGAATTGAATATCTTGATGGAATGTAGACACATGTCAATAATCGAGGTCGCTGTTGCCATAAGAAACCTCAAATTTAATTAGCACCAATCACATTCTATCCCATGGACTATGTCCATATATACAACTAACTATGTAGATGGTGACTGGGGATCCACTTAAACTAATAAGACATAGTCCTATACGTATACGATCTCATTACTTCTCAGTAAAATATTTAAGTCTTTGGTTTCTTAATTATTCTGTTGTCATGTATTTTAATAAATAATTAAATAATTGTGTTCTTGCTTACCATCTTAATTATATATCCTTGCATGTGAAGAAAAGCTTTTTAAGGACATTATTGATTAACAATGGCAGACTCATATTAACAAACTGTGATTACATTTATAAAATTTGAAGTTTGGGAATTTTGGTTGATTTCAAGATTATTGTCAACTCATGCATGTGCCCAAAGCCCTAAATAATCTGTTTTTTTGCTACATATACGCCTTCACTTTGAACAAGCTACAACCAACTAACATATCATGAGGTTCGTTTATAGTAGGTCTGAGAATGATTATAGGATCGAGTATTAAAATTATATTATTCTTCTAATAAAATAATTATCCTCCCTTGGAACCCAAAACAGAAAACATGTCAACACGGTTTTCTGGTAAGATTTGTAGGTCGAGTCTGAGATTTCGGATGGCAGCAGAACATGAAGTGTATCTATTGCATTTTGGAGAATCCAAAAATATGCAATATCATGACAAAAGATCAACAAAACCTTTTCAACCATAACTCTAGTTATACGAACATCCAAAGGGGCCACCACTTAAAGATTTTCTTCTTTCATTTTATTGAAATCTTATCTCTTCTCATTTATTAATCAAATGAAATTCTTCACATTAATAATTTGTTTATATATATATATATATATATATATATATATATATATATATATATATATAATATTTTTATATAGACATTAAATGTTTTTTTCTCTATGGTGGTCTTGAGTTCTTCTATGATAATATGATCGTTTATTTATTAATGTATTGTTGGATTGGATAGGAGTATTGTGAACTCAACGTTGAAGTATTTAATATTATCCAAATATAAATTTTATCTTGGTGTTATCAATCTATTTATATACGAGTGGGGATATTTTTTATGTCGGTCTACAACTCTCAAGATTAATCTTGATTTTATTTGATAGTATATTTTAATTAGTTTTAACTATTATTTACATTATAAAAAAAAAGTTATTCAGAGACTAATTTTTAGCTATCAAATGAAATGGTTGTTAATTGTGACCAAAATAATCATCAAATCAAATTACTACAAAAAATTGTATTTGTTATGACATTTTTTTTTTGTATAAAGTGTCAATTATAAACGCCGCTTTATACATGTGCGGCGTTTCTGAGAAACGCCAAAGATCTGGCCGCCACAAAATATAAAATAACGTTTGCCCAGAATGCCGCAACATGCACCATATTATGTCTTGTATAAAGCGGCATTTTTTTCGATGTAATTAATGTCATTTGAAATGTCATAATTATTATTATTACCAACAATAATAAATGATACCTCTAAACGTTATTATAATCTTTTAATATGACGCTTATTATGGTCATATTATAATTAATGGTGAGTGATAATACGTTAGTTCTAAATGTTGTAATTTTAATATTAAATAAAAAATATGTTGTATTTTATAATTATATATTCAGTATTTTTTAATTATATATCCAGTAGTATTTAATAATTTATCAAATTTCATAATCATATATGTTACATACATATCCAATAGAAGAAAACTAAAATAATAATACTTTTGTAATAACAAAAGATTATATTAAAATATTTCATAGTGCAACATAACATAGTATATGTTCTAATAGAGTTCACAAAATATTAGGTTCTAAAACACTATTACAACTTACTAAATTGTTCAAATTCACTTTCCTTACGAAATAAAAGAAAAAGCAACTTATATATTTAATTTGTCTTGCTGCCTCCACTTGATCCTACAATGTGATTTGGGGATTGACCACAACTTGCAACATCTGATGCCTAAAATATTAGCAGCAAAAAAAGTTAAATACTAAAGCAGGATGTACATGTTAATACTATAGCAAAATTATTTGAGGCACTTACCAAACCAGGTGCCATTGCAACAACATGTTCAAGTACATCCAATCTTGTAACAATGTAGGTAAGCAAGGAATTCATATGTTCTTTCATAGCTGCAAGTTCAGTTTCCATCTTCATTACCTTATCTTCAACTTGTGATGAAGGTACACTTGACGAAGTATGATGCATACCGGTTAATCTTATTGTAGACTTCTTAAAAACAAGAGAATAACAAACTCCAAATGACATTCTTCTAACTCGACCTGGACATTCTTTACCAAATTTGACATCAACTGGATACATTAGCCCATGCGATATAAAGGTCAAAGAAGAATAAAGTATAATAATCATGAACATATTTTTTACTGGAAAATGGAAAATTAGCCAAAATGGAAAGCATAGAGTCTGGAAAATGTAGGGAAATCTATCGACCAAGTCAAAGCTATTAAAGCAAGATCTGAAGGAAAATAAATTATACAGAGAATTTAAGCTCGTATAAATCCCAATGTGTAACTATCGATAATATACTTGGTAAACAAAATAGATTTCAAATCTATTATCTTACATTGTTGGGATAAATATGAAATTAACACCCTCTACAATATCCGTCAAGTACCAAGAAACAAATAATAATTAATTCCCAAAAAACTATTGAGTAAACCAAAAATCTTCAGGCAAACAGTACATTTACCAATATTTTCAGTTTAAACCATTGCATTTATATATATAGAGCCAACAAAAGAAGAAATACAATAACACATAATCTATGACAAAAGGTAATCAACGCCTTCTTCCTGTTCGTCTCAATTACCTACAAGAAAACTAGAATCCTTACAGAGTTAATAAGCATCCACACGTTTTGTTATTTATTTACTCACTCATATATATTTTTATATATATTTCCATTAATAATTGGTAACTAACATACTCACAAGAAAAAAATTCAACTAGGGTGAAACTGAAATTTTTGTGATCCTCAGAAGAAGAGGAAATTGAAGCGGCAACTGTTGTGACATTCGTTGACACGGTCTTTAGGCACATAGAGATAATCCTAACCGAATTAGGCAAAACGAGACACTATTAATCAATAACTACCGAATGTGATTCCGATTCCACAAAACCTGATTAAATACCGAATGTGAAATGTAGATTTTAAAATTTCAATAATTCTGAAAACAAAATACAGATCTTGAAATTCTTAAACAATTGATAAACAGAAAAAGAAGGAGAAGAAGAACGCACCTCAGGATTGAGAGCAGGCACGCAATTGAGAAGAACAGTTAGAAAGAACACACCCGAGAGCCGAAACAAGAGATAGCTTCTTCGATGTTGAAAAGTGAAACTGGGAGAAATTAGGGTTTTGATTCATTGTTAAGAGAAGTGAAATTGGGGCAAGGAAAGATTTTGAAGAACTTTACTTTGGAGGAAATGAAAATTTCATTTGGAAAATTTTAAGTTTCGGGGGAAGGAAACTTTGGGGGAAACAAAAGTTTGAGAGAAAGTTTTAGGGAAACTTCGCGTTTCCATTTTGAGATAATGAAAACTGTGGGCGGCAAAAAATAATATTATGTATAAAGCGACATTTATAAATGTCGTTTTTTAAAGTTAAAATATGGCATTTCTTAAAAGATCGTTTTATACAGTATAATATGACATTTTTTTTTGAAATGTCATATTTAACCCGCCACCATATATATGATTTTTTGTAGTGAATTTTGATTGCTAAATAACTACAAAATATAAGTAATGATTGAATTTAGTGACCAATTAAGTTAAGATAATTGATATCTAACATTAGCTATCTAGGTTTTAGTGACCTATGTCATTAAATTCTAAATTGGTAGCTAAAAATTCGTCTCTAAATAGCTTTTTTTCTTATATATTCATCATTTTAGTTATTTGATGTGTTTAATAAGATTGTCTAAGAACAACAATGTGGTTTGCCAAGATAATACCAGCCAAACATCATCTTGATCAAATTGATGACGTTGAATATTAATGATGATCTTCATTATATACCGTATACTAATCACCAGATTTAATAGACTTCGTTTTGAGAGTCTTAAAATCAGTCACACGTAGTGTTTATCAAATTAATGATGTTATATATATATATATATATATATATATATAAATAAATAAAAGAGATTATTTTAAAATGACTTGACGAGATTGGATTATTCTTTTAATAATTTTAGTGATTCTACACTAATAATATAATATAATTTTAGGAAGTTTACTAATTTACCGTACATACTAATAATTTAATTTTTAATATAATTATCATATAATATATAATAAACTTATATAGTGATTTTTAATTAGATTCCACACAATGATTTGTAATTAGATAATAATATAAGATTTTATTACATTATGAATGTTTAGCCTTTTTATACTCTATTTATTTAACAAAGATGCCTAAATATGTTTAGACATCAATACGATAGAGTTTAGACATTCATCACCGATCCAATGTGGTCAGCTTGATCGAGATTAAGAAATTTCAATAATAACGTACGAACATATACTTTATTGCACCGAATTCCACAAATAATTATGTATGTATTATTTAATTTCTGAAAACAGACACGGAATAAATTTGCGTATGCGTATAATTCCTTTAAATTTGAATATAAACAATAACAGTGTAATAAGTAATGTAATCTTTTTATAAGCAACAACTAGTGTTTTTTTTTATCATATAAGCAATAATCAGTATAATATATCAATTTAATTTAATTTTTCTCTGTAATATTGGTGAAAAAATCTAATTTATTCTAGGAGCAATTCCTCTCCAAATATAGGTGAATCCCTAATCCTGCTTAAAAAGAATGTAATTGCTCTAAGAGATATTTTAATTTGATAGACTTATTATGTTCAATTACTCGTATGTAATATTTCAATAACTTAACTATATTTTAAAATTAATCAATGTTTTATTTTACTTTATATATATATATATATATATATATAAGAAGTAAATGCACTACAAGAAAAAAAAATTTATTTAGGCATAAATTTTAATTACTAAATAAAATGGTTGTTAATTATAATCAAAATAATCATCAAATTAAGTTTTGGTTACGAAATAATTATAAATAAAAGTAATTATTAAATTTAAGACCAATTAAATCAAAATAACAATTAACTACTAATATTTTAGCTACTTATATCATTAAATTCTAAATAACTAATATGATTAAATACCTTTTTAACTCGTTTTTTTCATGTTTAATCTAAAGTTTTCTATTTACAATTAATGTCCAACTAATTACAATTTAGTATACATAGATATCGAGGCAATTTCAAAATATTTATTTAATATATTATTAAAATTTTAGATATACATCAAGTGGTTGAACAAAATAACTCTAAAAAGGTCATTTGATGTCATTACTATACCACCTAAAAGTTATAAAATATTATTTATCTTAAATTAATTAAAAAATAAAAAATTGACAACTTCAACTTTTTCATAAAAAGTTATACGAAGTTATATTATACTTGAAATTAAAAAAATAAAAAATATATATATAGTAGATGAATTACCACCCAACTCTTTAAATATATAAAAATTAATGGGTTGGAAAATATTTATTAAAAACACAATTTTTTTAAAAAGAAAATATTTACTTACGGTTTAAAATAAATTTATGTAATTATGCAATCACAATCTAAGAGTATTCAGAAGGCAATTTGACATAGGTTTATTTGCGTCTTTACCTGATTTAATTTTTATGAAAGTCAATGTTGTTAACCTAAACAAGAATCAAACCTGATTAAGAGATAAATAAGACCAATTTAACTTATTAACATAATATTTTAATCTTGATATTTCTCACAATTAAATCATAAATTAACGAAATATACAACACCATTTAAGATATATTTTACAATTTAAAATAATATAAATAGAAATGTAATATCATGTGAAATAAACTACTATTTATTAAACTTTACATAATAAGTTTAATTTATTGACTTTTATAATAATTATCTTATGAAATCATATTAACAATTATTTCTAATTAGTTGATAATGTACATTTTTTACTCTAATAGTAGAGTTATTAAACTTACATATTCTTTAAATATATAACCTTGAATCAAATTGATATATAATATTAAATGTTACCAAAATCTACATAACATCACATAAAACTCAAATTCGTCATAAAATCAATTTTCAGCATATAGAAATTAGTTAATAAAATGTAACTACTATCAGAGCAACGGTAGACGATACAGTAAACCATCCTTGTTTGGGTTGGTTGTATCTAAGAAGAATGAAGACAAAAAGTTGGCAAAATAAAAGTAGGTGGGTTGCACTGAATTGAATTTAGTTCGCTTCTTACGGATTGAATTAGTTTTATTTAGTGTAATTAATTAAAATTGATTGGCTGATGAGTAATTGATAAATTAAATTTAGTTTTATTAGGATAAATAATATAAATATATTATTTATATAACAATTTTATCACAAAAAAGTTATATTTATCATATCAGCATTCTATAAATAGTACGATCATTCTTATCATTATTAAAAAAACATTAAAAAATAGTTCTTTAATAAATGAATAGTTAATTTTTAAATGAATTAATTGATGACTTAATCCATCTAATTATAATTGAATTAAACTATTAAATGAAAAAGTAAACTGGGATCAATTAAGTTAAATTAAATTAAAAAAGAAATTAAAGTCTGCTGGTGGTACCCTACTTGGTTGGTTTGACATAGATATTTGGGCAGGATGGGACAATTTGATTACGTGGTATGGGTGACATGTGGGTTTCACATGATGTAGCACATGTTAGGGAACAGAGAACACCTGCGCAATTTGAATAATGCAAGTGGGGGGGCGGGGAGAGAGAGGGACTGTTAGGGTTTCCTTGTTCCTCGATTCCTCATGGTAGGAGCTACCTAGCTACCAAGCTGCAGATAAAGCCCCTTCCCTGTTGATGGCGACACCAAGGGTCAAATGAACATGGCCTTTTGCTTCTCATAATAATGCTCTTTCACCCACAACCCATACAACAATTTTAGTATTCTAATTCTGGGCCCCATGCGTCCGCTTCCGATAATCCATGATCATCCACACATTAATCTCTCAACTCAATCATTGATCAATCACTAAACACTCTCTGATAAGAAATGAAGCGATTGCGAGTGAGGCACACCCATCTCCATGCTTTATTGTCAGCTTATTACCTAGCTATCATGTTTGGATCACAACCATAGAGTTTCACCACCATCAAATTTAATCTATATTGAGCGTCCAACACCAGCAAACAAGCGATCAAGGTCGTTCCGTGGTTTTGTCACTTTAATCCGCGGCATCTTCACCATCATGTACTGTTGCCTTCACCAAAGTGGGATCGCTTTGTATTTTTGTCTTGGCTTATTTCGGCACTTCTTCTGCTGCACTCACCTTTTCGAGTATAATTCATTAAGCCTGTAATAATTCACCAACTCAAGATGATGGGAATATTCTTGATAGAATTTGGAATTTCTGGTATTTTTTGTGAGACAAATTTTGGTGCGGTTACATGCAAGAACATATCTGTAAGAGATGACAATCAAAGTATGTGTGTGTACCTTGAACATTTTCGACTTGTAAGATTATCATTGAGATTGGGTGACAATGTGTGAAGGATGTCACGGTATCAAATCATTAATTCATTAGTTCATAATAATTTAAGAGATTTTTAAGAAAAATATTACATGAATATCCTTTAATTTTTTTAGTCACATGTATTTTTGCTTTTATTAGTTTATTCATCTAAAATTATTTTATACTTTAAAATGAAAATTTCATATGATTAATGTTGAGTGGCTGTACAGTAAAGAATGAAAAGTTTGTGGATCATCACCTATTCATAATTATACTTTGCATCTCTATCGTCTTAGTTAGTTATAGCTTGGCTAAGAAGGTTTTTAAAGTGATGAAGGAAGTTGTGTCGCTCTCCAGTGACTTAAGTTTTGGTTCTAGTGTTCCTTTAGTTAATAGTATTGACTTTTAATTTTTTTATCTTGCAGATTGGGGTGGAGTTTTTTTTTTTTTTTTTTTTTTTAACGTTTTGGGAGTATTAATTTTAACTTTTTTCTTTCATAGAAGTAGATAAATTTTAAGTAAAATACATATTACAAATAAGTTGTGTTTTAAACCACATATTAACTTTTCTATTTTATGATATTAATATAAGTTGTGATTTAATATATGATTTTGTATTTTTTATTCTTTAAGAAAATATTGAAATAATAATTCAATACATGACCTCAAGTAGAACTCGTATTTAAAATACAATTCTTTTTTAGAAGTAACGTTTCTGAACATGGTTTCTTCCTTAGAAATAGTGCTTTAAAGTGTAGCTTATATGTAACTATTTATTTTAGATTTAGCCATTTCAGTAAATTATTAAAAAATCCTTGAGGTGGATCCATCCATAGCAAGAGTGAACTTAATTACTAATTGGGCGAAAGAAGTTAATCATGTTGTTATTAATCCAATAACTTCATAAAATTATTATACTTTTTTTTGTAACATTTCTATATTCTAGCTTTGCCTGTTTAAAGAGTTTTGTGCTCAAAATAAATTTGTAATGAAATCAATTGTGAATAAAAACCTTTAAAGAGTGCAAAGTAAAACCAATAAAAATAAAATAAAGTATGAATAAAACAAAATGTTTCATAACTTGTATAATTCAAATCTTGGAGTAAGGAGGCCGGGCAAGTTAGCATTGAATTTCCATGATGTTGAAAGTTTGCCAGACAGATACAACAAAAATGTTGGTGGATAAATAACTTTTCTTATAATCAAATAGGTAGAATTTGTTTGTCTTTTTAAGTGTTTCTATTATAGTTGTTTTCCTTTTCCTTCCTTTTATATATACACTAATCACATTCATAGTTTTTATAATATTGTATTGTTTTAAATTCAAGTAGAGTTTATTTTTTTTTTTTTGTCAATTTTATTATGATATCCGAGTACTTTGATGGAGGACTTTTTACTTTTTTTTTAAGCTTGTTGTTGTCCTTTTTTTAGTTAAAATAAGTGAAGAATCAGAACAAACAATG
>Ga0209489_106798_pt1 | contig 17899 bp, 5 predicted proteins | sample SiratrowhiteBW_FD_187527 | JGI IMG/M metagenome (GOLD analysis project Ga0209489, IMG submission 187527) | Root nodule microbial communities of legume samples collected from California, USA - Siratro white BW (SPAdes) (version 2) | ecosystem: Host-associated > Plants > Roots > Nodule | place: USA...
AATAATATATATATATATATATATATATAGTCATAACTAAAAAGGCCTACAAGATAAAAAGGTTTATATATCAAAAAATTTAAGTGGCAAAATACTAATAAAAATCCAATGAGTAAAGATTAACTTATGAAATATTTTTTAAAGTAAAAATTCTTATTTAAACTGAAAATAAAAAGTAATTAAAAGATATACACAAAAAGATTTGCTTAATTCAAATTCATATAGACAAAGTCGAGTCAAACATGGATCCATGTCAAATCAAGTACAATTTAGGTCAAGATGGATGGATTTAGATCAGACTGAATAAGGCCTGAACCAAGTCATGGTTAACCAAACGAAACAAGGATTAGCACAAGTTAGATCAAATTGAGTCAATGTCGAGTCAAGTCCAAACTAGAGCCCACATTGATCGAGTCAATTTAGGACAATGTTTGACTGAGTTGAGTTTAGTTTATGTTGGACTGAGTTAAGTTGAGCTTACATCGAGTCAAATTGAGTTTAGCTCATGTATTATATTGATATCTTTTAACTTTCCTTTATTCGATGTATTGAATCATGATTACTTGAATTATAGTTAATTAGTTTGTTTCCAAACTTGTTTACTTGTTTACTTATTTACTATTTTTGTTTGATTAAGGGAGAATCTTTATAAATTTATATAGGATAAATAAAATAATTTTCGATTTATTCCCATTGCTCATATTACATTTTGGTTGGATTTGGTAATAACACAAATAGTAATTTTAGCCGTTGTTATAGATGAGTAAAGTTGTCAATTTGATGCATGACACATGGGTTAACTCCACTTTACTCATAAAATAAGTTTTTTTTTTTATTATTGCTTACCAAATGTAAGTTGAAAAACCTTAAACTCCAAAATTCCTATAAAGTGAGTTAGGGTTAGGATTAAAATGAGTAGTTTGATTTACTACAAAATTTTAATTAAATTTTAAATATTTTTTTAGAATTTACATAAGTCTTAAAATATTTTAAATTGTAAATTGATTTATAAATATTTTACATTAATTATAAATTATTTTTTTAATTAATTTTTATTATTTGCAACTTAATGAGAAGGTTATGATCTAATCTAACTTGCTCGACTATGTTGGCTTAATTCAACTTAGGTTCAATTACACTTGACCTGACATGGACTCACATTGTCTAGTATGGGTCAAATCTTTCTTAGTCTTGTCTTAACCTGACCTAACACATTCAGATATAAACTTGACTCGAATAATCTCAAACTGAGTCAAACTCGTCTTGTCTTGAAATGGGTCTAGCATTACTGAACTCTACGTGGGTCCAACATAACTCTATTTAACATGGGTTTGACTTGATTTGACTCGACATGAGTCTGACTCGACTCCGCCAAACCTAAACTTGGCTTACCTTTACCCAGCATGGACATCACTTAACTTAGCTTGACATGGGTTCGACTTGATTCAATCCAAGGTGAGCCCAACCAAACTTAGTCTGAGGTGGGTTTGACTTGACTTGGCTCCATGCAGGCATGACTTGACTTGGCTCTGTGAATCTGACTTGACTTAACTTAACATCGACCCAACTTGACTCGATCCTATATGAGCCCAACTCTACTCACCCTAGCATGGATCCAACTCAACTCAGCCCAATGTGGGCTTGATTTAACTAGACCCGACATGACCCACTCAACTCATCCGACTTGACTTATCCTAATGTGAGCCTAAGTTGCTTAGCTTGACATCAGTTTTACTCGACCCAACCCATTTCAATTTAGCCCAACGTGGACCTAACTTGACTCAGTTTGAGGAGAGCCTGACTTTACTTGGCCTGATGTAGACTCATCCCGATTTAGCTCTATGTGTGCATGACTCGAGTTGATCCAACGTGGGCTCGAATCAACTTAACCCGACGTGGCTCCACTTGACTCGACCATAGGTGGGCTCTTCTTAACTCGACTAGAGGTGGGTCTTACTTAACATAGTCTGAGATGCACTCGGTTGAACTTGACCTTAATAAAATAATCACTTAGAAATATAACATTCAAAATAAAATAAAAACAAAAATCTCAAGTCCTCTAAATTAGGAAAAACGAGTTTGGATAAGTAATTAATTCAACATGTAATAGATTGATTAAGTTGCCCTAGATATTACTTGTACGACACCTTAACTACCATTAAAACTAACTTGCTTAGGAGGAGCAAAGTTTTTTTTTTTTTTTCTCTACTTCTCATCTCATCAGTAAATTTTATTTTTATTCAGAATATTTAAATATATTTCTGATTTACATCCTTTTATACATTTTAATAAACTTTATTCAGGATGATCTCTTTTTGAGTGTGAACCTAAAGTTTTTTTCTAATGGGTACCAAATACCATGTATATATAATGTCATGTCCATTTACGTTATTGACTTTTCCCAAAATAAGAGATAATATATGCGCTAAAAAACGAGGTGTAAAGGATAATGGCTGCGTTCATATTTGTTGTGTAAGGAGTTTTATAGAGCTTAATTAATTAATAACTGATTAATTAAGGTGAACTGCACGTTATATTATAATATTTGTTTATATATAGCTCAATATAAGTTAACAATTTAGTGAATTCATTAAGACACAATCAATATGATCTTAATAAATTGAAATTAGTTTAGTCAACTAGGGATAAGGAGAATCCCAATAAGCTAAGACATAGTTATGTTGAAATTCACTAAAATGAAGAAAACAAAATATCATTTATCTATTTAAAGAGAAGGAAGGCTCTAAAAGAAATAATTCAGTTTTGTTGAGTAAAGTAGTTAAATCAATAGTTCAAGATAATTTGTTTTTCATTACATTTATTAGATCAAATATTATTCCATGTTCAAAGTAACATTGAACGCATACAAGATGGATGATCTCCTTCCACCATAACTTATTTCAAAGTTTATTTCAAATCAAAAGAAACAATATTAAAACTCAATCGCTGTATCACTTTATTAAGAGCCATAATACTTTTCTTCAAGAGATAAAAAAAGTTCTTAAATAGGTTTTTTCTAGCTATGAATGCTTATATGCATATACATATATATATATATATATATATATATATATATATATATATATATATATATAATTTATTTTTTAGTTAAATAAGTTTATTCAGTTGGTCTGGGCCTGGTCCAGCCGAAGCAAGAGTGAGAAAACGACTGCGTCCAACTAAAATGGGTTTATCTATTTTTGGTCAAAGTTTTTCTGCGGACTCAACAAAAAAAACAACCATCTAGGTTTTGTAATGAGACATCATTGGGCCAAGTGCATCAAACCCAAGTTTACACTCAAACTGCTTTTACTTGTTCTGTTTCAAAAGATTTAGGACATCCAATGTGGGAATTATCTGTGCCCGTTATTGTTATTCCTCAATGTTTGGGTGAAGATAGAAATTCCTTAAACAAGCAATGGAACGAAAACGAAGTTTAATGAATAGAAAACTTGAGCACATAGCCTAGGTTCCTTTGAAATCCCAATAATTCAACATAAGAATAGGGTAAGGGAGACGAAAGTTTTGATATCTAGATAGGTATTCCATTCGAAGCTTACGTGTTTGAATCTAAGTAGAATTCAACGAAATAAATGTTTGAAGTTGTTGAAAATCACCCTATTAGCTAACAAGGAGCTTGAGCTTGAGCCTACTCATACATTTCTTAATGATCAACCTTCACGTGATGAATACTCTACATTCACTTTGGATGATAATATGACAACCCAGAAACTTTTTCTTGCTTACTTTTTTAGTTGTAATTCCTTTAGGTGAATGAGATGCCATCGTAATTTTTAGATAGCGAAAAGGCATATAATCTTGGATCACATTAAGCAAACTAACCAAATACGTAGTTTAGAAAACGAAAGGCTATAGAAAGGAGCAAACAATAGGGTTCCTCCTTTAAGACATTAGAATAGATTCCTTATTCAGTATAAATGTGCCAAACCTTGCAGTATAAGTTATACACCCATACATGTATGTCAGCCTCCACCTAATTAATTGAATAGGCAAAACCTCCTTTTTCTTTTCATAAAAGAGAATTTATTATAAAGAAGAGAGACGAAGTACAATAATAGTGGAAGAGATAAAGATATCCTCATGAAAAATTAAAGAAATAAGGGATAAATAACCCAGATGAGTTCTTTCACACAATGATAGAAGCCAATTCCATGGAGATTATGATTTTGCTGGAAGGATAGTTTTTAAAATTGACTTTTCCTACCCTAACTCCTTAAGGCAGTTTTAAAAACGTCAACCCGAATACCCTTTTTTCTTGGCTTTTCATAACCACTCAGACACAATCCATCAAAGTTACGTGCCTCTTTCAGATATGAGATTTGGTGGAGTGAAAAAAAAATGGAAGTGGAGGAAAAAAAATGATTATTATTTTAATTGATGAAAAAATTTAAGTGATTGTTAGATTAAGTGAAAAATTTAAAATAATAAAAAGAAATAAAAAAATTCTTTAAATGATTTAATAAGTATGATTGATAAAAAAATGTTTTAATTGATGAAATTATAAGATTATTATTTTTTATGGTTAAAATTAATTTAAAAATAAATTATAATTAGTTATTTGTAAACACTACTTATGGTTAAAACATTATTCTCATTACCATTCATAAACCCAGTTTAAAAAAAAAAAACTATCACAGTATGGATACATATAAAATACTGAATTTTTTTGTTAAAATGAAATAAAATTTAAATAAAAATAATTGTAAAAAAATTAAGCAAAATTATAGAAGTAGTAAAACTTCAAAAAAATATACAGCAATTACTCTGATAATTCAAAACCTAATTTATATTTTAAATTAACAGTAGAATAAAATAAAATGGAAAAATAGTTAAATTATAATAATTGACAAAAAATATAAAAATTGTAAATATAGATTTTACAAATCTAAAATATAACATTTTTTAATTAAATAAATTGTATCCAAGACATAATTAATATTTTATGTTTCATTAATATTATTATATTCTAAATGAACTTTAAAATTTTCCTAATTTAAACAAGTGGGCAATTACGGAATTTTTTAAACTTTAAAACCGTAATCTATAGTAGTGTATAATAATTTCAAATTACTAACATAAATGTATTTAAATTAAATTTGTATAAATTCTGACTCATAAATTGTTTATTATATAGTTTGTGTAACTTAACCTAATCTCAATTTATAACTGGTATTTGTTTTTCTTAATCAATTTAATTTCATTTTGGGTCAAATAATAGCATTTGCCATATACACCAACAACATACTCTTAACCTTAATAAATACCTACCATCATAAACCATTTTTTTCTTTCATTCACGGAACATCAACAAGATGAAAACTTTGGTTTTGTTAATAAGTATGATTCATTCAATTATTTTTTTTTTAGTTTTTTAAGATAAAAAAACCTTAAATCTTACTTTATAGATAATCTCATTCATACTCTCTTCACGATTTTTAACTTTTGTTTGTTCTAAAATCTTCTTCCTTTGACAATATTGTTCTGATTCTAATTTTTTCTGTTTATTCTTATGCCAATGAGTTTTATCCTAATTATTCACTTAATGAATTCTTCTCCTATCCATTCAAAGGCATTCTATTTTTTTTTTTCAAAATTAATTTAACATACAATATGATAATACAATTTTATCCTTTATTATATAAATAAAGATTGTCAAATTAAAGTTGTCCGCATCCTATACCTTAAACTCTAAATAATAGTATTATTTGAAGATTTATAAAAAAATACTTTTTCTAATTAGTTAAGAGTAAGGAAAATCGATTTTCATTCTCACCGTAATATGTTATTCATGCCTCAACTATCCATTATCATTTAAGTCATAGATCATGTAAAAGAGCACAATTATATACATAATAGAGGGTGAGTGGAAGCTTACTATCCTCATATAATTTATTACATAACGCTTCATTTTGTTACCCATTCGCTTTTTTGTTACCCATTCACTTATAAAGCAACTTTGGTAACCAAGTTTCTTAACACAGAATCACTCCCTGAACAACAACTTTCTTCAAAGGTGAAAACACCAATCTCAATTGCATTTCATACAAAACGAATTCAATTTACACTAAACAAAGAACCACGAAATCCAGCACAGATGCATTCACATATTTTTAATGACTTTTTCAAATGGTAAAATGAATCTATGCATGATCAAAAATCTCTATCATGCAAATAAAAAACCCAAGGGTAATCTAGTCATTTTAATATGTTCAAGGGGCTTCTTATATCTTTCTTCTCACATGAGTAGACCTTCTCGAATCGATCTCTATTTTGAGATACAAATAAAATGAAAAATTGTTAAGGTTGAGAAAGAAAATATAAAAAAAAAATGTGAATATTTAAATGTACAAATCAATCTAAAAGGGAAAGCGCTGACACAGCGGCATTGCAAGCATGGGAATAAAATTATAGTTTTGACATATTATATAATTCTTCAACAATAAATAAAAAATAGAAATAGATGCAAAGTTTGACCAGTGCCTTAACGCCCAAGGATGCGTCTAGGCAAATAAAAATCAACTGGGGCTTCCACGATCAATGTGAAGGTCGGTTGCCAAAAAAATTGATGTGATAATAGCCATGTTCTTCCACCGCCTTCACCCTAGCCTCTCTTTTCTTCCTCTCCCGGTTACCGTTACTCTCACAAAACCTCTTACACACAACCTCCGTGTTCCTCTTTTCTTCCACCCCAAGTTTTCTCAATCTATAAACATGACTAACAGATTCTCCAACCAACTCTTTTAATTTCCCCAAATTCTTCAATTCTTTACTCGCACCTCCTTTCCTCTTCCCAATTTCAATTCCCCCTTTCTTCTCTCTGCAATATGGACCGACCAATTCACCATTCATCGGACACACATACTTATGTTTCGGATGACGACTCACTGGTTTCTGATTGCGAGAGTGGGGTTTCCGGCGCCGAGGGGACCTTTTCCGGAGATTTTGTGCCGGCGATCGAAGACGGCTGTCACGTCCGGACTAGATTCGTCCGCAGCTTGACCATTAACGGGTTGAGGCCCGAGGTGGTGACGATTGCCAAGAACGCTCATTCCTCCGTCATGGCGCGAGCGCGTGCTCAGTGCTTTCAGGTTTACGCGCGTGCGGTGGGGGAATTGCACGAGGGTCATGCCAACGTCAGGTTCGCTTGGTACGGTGCTTCTGGTAAGGAAGAGATAGCCGATATCGCACAACATGGTTTCGGCCACGCGCACTGTAACGGCCTGCGTCTCTCTCCACTGGATTACCCGCTCCAAAGGCACGCGTGATTTCACTGTTCCATTAATTATTTTTATCATTTTATTTCATTGTTGTGTGTTTGTGAATTTTGAAGGTTTCTGAATATTGCTATGTTTTTGCGTGTGTGGGATGCAGTGTGAAGAGCTCCGGTGTGGACAGTGACGGCGTGAGGCACTTGTTGCTGTGTCGCGTTATCTTGGGGAAGACGGAGGTGGTGCCACGTGGCTCTAATCAATGCCGTTCGAGTTCTGAAGAGTATGATTCTGGGGTGGATGATCTTTTGGCTCCCAAGGAGTATGTTATTTGGTGTAACCGGATCAACACTCATGTTTTGCCTGAATATGTTTTGAGTTTCACGCTTCCTTCCTTGAAAGGTTTGGTGTCTGAGTTTTTTGTTGTGGTGTTTGCCTTTGCTAGTCTTGTCACCGATTCCTGATGTTATTCTGAGACTCTGCGTGTGCTTGATTTTGTAGGGAATGTAAATATTAGGGAACCTTTGAGGCCCTCTTCTCCGTGGATGCCATTCCCAGCTTTGATTTCGGTGCTTTCGAAGATTTTGCCTCAGGCTGAAGTTGCCAGCATTGTCAAGATACGCAAAGATTATACAGTAAGTTCTTTTAGAGTTTGAGACAGTGGCTAGTTTTCTCTTAGCTGAAATGGTTATATATTGAACATAGTAGTCAACAGCACACTGTAGCAGCTGTATAGCAGGATAGCAGGATAGCTTAGCGGAGCGGCCATAGACCATTATAGGATTGAAATAGCATAGCACTTTTCAATACCAGCCACAACTGTTGCAATAGCCACCAAGCTAGTTGCTTTTGGGGCGCCATAGCAATGCTATCTTGATGTAGGCTTAAAAATTCATTTTACCCTTTGAAGATGATTTTTCGGGGTTTATGTGGGTAAAATATTCCACAAAAACGCTATTCGTGCCTCTGTTTGACATCTAGTCATTGATACATTATGGGACTATTTTTTATCCTATGTTTCTATCTTTCTTTCCTACTCCTTTCACTTTACGCCAATTTTTTTTTTCTATTAATTTCACTGTCATCTTACATTTTTTACTTCGTTGCTATGTTGTTATTACAGATTGATGTTGACTGTGTGCGTGCGTAAACCGTGACATATTTATAATGAATTTCCTTAATTTTGGATTTTTTTTTGTGATTTGTTATGGCATTTATAATTATGTGTAAAGTAATGATTCTAGTTTGTGTTGTAATGTTTAGAGTAGCACTCATCCCATTTCCATTTCAGAGTTAACCATCGCACTCTATTTTCCGTAATCGATACATATGATACTGAGTGAGCTTTCTTCTGCTTTCAGGAATTGAGGATTTCTCGATATGAGATGATACAGAGGGTGAGAAAGATAGCAGGCGACAAATTGCTAGTTTCCATCATCAAATCTTTCAGAGCCAAGGTACATCTATTCTAACCTCTTTGTGATGATATTGTTCTTCCTTAGTTTAAAGAATGTTTGTCGTGGCAGATTTGTTTGTCTAGGAGGTTAAAAAAAAATTGAACCTTAAGGTCTTGTTGTGGATAAAGTTAATAATACTCTTTGTTCGAATTAGACCAAGACGACCCCTTGCATTATGCTTTCTGAACGCTTTGAAATGACAAAGTATTCACTTGGCTCATACTAATTAATTTTGAACTATATAAACCAACTGTAAGTAAGTTGTGGAAAGAGATCATCGTGAATGACTACAATTTTCTTCAATTAAGGTGTCGAAAGGCTGGACCAGCAAAGTTGTCTAAATAATGGAAGGGATAATGATCCTCATCAGCATTACTTTCTCCATAGTGCCTTCGTTAATGTGCATATTTTTGCTGGTTCTGTCATCACTGAATTGTTGGGGGTCGGTCAATGTGGATATGAATGTAATTCCTATTTCTGGATTATTATGGAAACCCTGGAAGTGAATTTAGCTTCGAAGTGAATAGAGGTCATGTTGGAATTAGTTTTAACAGCATTGTTAAATGATGGTTGCTTAGATGTATAATTAAATTTATTCGAAGGCAGTCACTTGCCCGTGGCATAGAATGAGATGTTATACTTAAAACACCCTCCTTTGGAAAGAAAGAAAAAGCTGATTCAAAAATTGGTGCTGTTGATTCTGTTATCTTCTTTATTATTATGTGTATGAAATAGTGTCTATATTGTTACTCTTAAGAACAAGAGCTAGCCCGTATTTCATGCGAATGAAGTGCGAGAGTAAGATATCATTTACAGGCTGTGTTCCTGATAAAAATCTAACTTGACTACGAAAGTCTGTAATTTATATAATGCCTTTCTACATATGAGCTATAGTTTTCGTGTATTCTCTTATTTTGGTCATGACTAGGTTTCTAACCTACTTTGGTGAATTTGTTTTTCAGAAAACACCTGCAAACATCAAAGCAAACAAGGGGAAAGAAGGACAAGGGGAAAGAAGAGCAAGGGGGAATGATTGTTCATACGAGTTCTATTAGCTATACACGCGGTGAATAGAATACTTGAAGAAACACAATGCTCATAATACTAACCAAACTTACATTGTGGGGGCAAGTGAAACCACGGAGTAGAGCATCATTTTAGACCTTTTAATTTGCTTCTAGGATGGTATACTCATTGTGGGATATAGGTGATTCTTTTTCTTTCTAGTTAGTTACAGTTACTGGTTGAAATAAATTTACTTTTACATTGGTGGCTGCAATTTGCCGACATCAAAGTTTCCTTTATCTTTGCTCATTGGCTAAGGACACGGGAGTTCTTTGAAGTATTTGATAAACTCTGAAAAATCAAATCAAATCAAAAGATTGTTCAGTTTGGGTTTCTTTGAAGTATTTGATAAACTCTGAAAAATCAAATCAAATCAAAAGATTGTTCAGTTTGGGTTGTATGCGTACATCCAAATTGTTTCGCGCATCTGTTTCCATGGTCTAGAATTTAATGACCCTGTATACTTGAATTAGCCAACTCAATTCAAAAAGTCTTTTGCATGCACAAAATAATGCCCTCTTAAGTCGGTCAATTGATTGAAATTGTGGTTCCGTGAAGGGTGTGCAAGGACGGATTGGTTCATGTTCAGGGGGAGATTGAACTGATGGAAATATAATTGGTTTAGTTTGGTAAGTAAGCTTATCTTGTCCTGTTTAACCGTCAAGATTGTTATTTTATCTCATCCTCATTGGAGTTATTATATTCATAAATTTAGTTTTTCTTCCTGCTCCACTTCCACATGGGTGGTCGCCTTCATGGCAAGTTGCATTCTTAGTGGCACTGGCACTTGTTACGCTTAGAGGATGGCACGCACAAGTAGGATTTGAAAATTTATGGAGTCTTTGGTACTTAATAGAGGATTGAAAAAGTAACCACAAGGGTTGTCCTGATGTTTTGAGGGCTGCCTTAAAGGCATTCGTAAAAAGTCAAAATGTGTGGCTTAGTTACTTGGACAAGAAGGAGAAAAACTAGTGAAGATAGTAAAGTCATTAGCTAAGGGTAATGGACTTTTGTTGGGTTTGACCAAAAAGCACCCAAATCAAAGTTGGGAACAGAAATCTGAATTGAAGAATAACGTAGAAGTGTCTCATTTTTTGTTTTTTTTTTTTTCTCCTGACTATATAATAATTTCAATTTTTGACTTTTTTTTAAACGATAAAATTGATTGCACTGTAGTGTACGAGGCATGACAGCTTTTTGACCGAACACGTACCTCTGAAGGGCAATTTTATTTGCACTTGCTTTCATTTTTTTTTTATAAAATTATTTTTTCTGAAAAATAATTTCAGGATGCACATTTAGAAATGTGTAACTTAATTTTATAACTTGGCTTGAGAATGTTGTAAAAATTGAATTTTAGAATTTATGAGATTTCATATGTAAAATATTAGTTTTTATAACAGTTAACATAACTTCTGGAAGTTAATTAATAAGTTACAAAACTATACTTTTTATTAAATAGTTTAATTACTTTTATGATTTGATAAATAAAATAAGAAAGTAAATTACCATCCTAATAAGAATGAGTGATACATAAAAGTACAAACCAATCCAACTTAACTCACTTAAAACATAAGTACAAAAAAAATACAGGATGGTCATCTACATATATTTTTATCTTCTTAAGATATACAAGTTCAGGCTAACATCTAAGATGTTACACTAAAAATGTTGAATGGTTTTCATGTGATGTTTCAAGTGTTAGCCTTTCTTTACATCAACTATGAATTAAAGTAATTTAAAAATCTTCTCAAATCATTCTATAAAAGAAAAGTGCATAATTACTATAAAGTGTGATCATCGATAAATAAATACATACTAAGCAAAGAATATATGCATTTACCCAAGTTTTCGTTTCTTCAGCACACTCTCATGGCACTGCAGGGATCTTAAGAATTAAGAATTATATCATTGATAGAAGACGTTACTTTACTTCATGAGTTGACAATTTTTTAAAGACTTAAAAAATTTACAATTATAAACTGTTATAGGAACTTGCATCCTTTCTCACATTTTGAATATCTACATCTTGGGGTTAAACCAATTATTGTGACCTTTAATATTCAACAAATATGTAACAGTTAAAACCAACATATAATCATGGTTAGTCATTCTATCTGCACCATCATTATTCATAATGTTCAAATTTTGAAAGGTATAAATACTCACCAACTAAACCAAGTAAGCTAGCTATATCCTTTCCAACTAATGCATCCATCTTGGTCCTTATTCAATATAAAGGAAATAAATTAATTTACCACTTTTTATTTTAATTGATGCTATATTCTAAATAATAGTTTAAGATCTTAGTTAAAAAAAAAAGAGTTATTTTCCTCATTGTATTCATATGCATGCCTAGTTCGAATGAATTTAGTTTTGATTTCCCATGCATGCGTGGAAAATGGAATTTATGTCTACCACTTTGATCTATTTGAGCAAACTCATTCTTCTTGCACATGTCAGAGCCACGAAGTAGAGAAAACAAAAATGAACAATGTTCTAATAAAAGACACGTGTTAAATTATTTATTTCAATTTTTTTGACTTAAACAAAAATAATAAAAACCACATCCAACCAGGTTTTTGAGAACAAATGTAACCATTGAATTTCTGAAGAGGCTACATGTGAGTACAATGGGAAAACCACCAATATTTGCTACTTGTTTGCAAGAAAGTTCCTGCCACAGGCTTTAGATAGATTGCAAACAGGAATAGAAAAGTATTTGCAAAGTACTGCGTTGTAATGTAACATTACGGAGAAACCTCGCCATAGTTTCACGTCGGTTTCCTTTATATGTAAAACAAGGAAAATTTTGATTTTTCACCCAAGTTTAACATCTATGGATGCAAAGATGACAAACGTAAATAGAGTTTAATAATTGTGTAAAACTATTTTAGATGGTTATTTAATTACAAATCATTGATATTATGTTTTCAACATTTTTATCATGATTGGAAGACAAAGTAAAATTATTTTATATTATTAAATGTGATAATTTTTCTTGAATAAAAAAATGTAACGAATGATGTTATATATGAGAAATGAACACATAATTGTTGAGGCTTTTTGGCCTTTAAGGTTGTCGACTAATCATTTGTTGAAATTATGCCGTCCCTTAATTTGATCGGAATGGCTATAACTAATATTGAATCTGAGATAGTCGGAAATGTATGTGAATAGTGAAATGATAATGCATAAAACAACTTGATTATGCAGAATATTGTTTGGAAAGAATGGTAATATCTTTTATTTTGTTAATACTGATGGAAACAAAACGTTAGATTCTTTCACGATTATAGTGACCTTGAATTTGTAGTTCTATTTTAACACATTGCAAGTTCTATAAACACCAATACAATTTTTTTTAAATTTTTTTTTAAATATATACAGAAAAAATAATTATAGGTTGTATGATCTGTAATGATAATATTCTTAATTATATTACGGTTTGTACAATCTGTAAAGAGAAAACAAAAATTGAATCATAGTTATCGTTGACGAAGACTATTTTTATCTTTTTCTCAAGACTAAAATAAAAATATATAAAATTATGGAGGTGCAAGAAGTCAGTATGAAAATACAGGAAGTATCAGTCTTTCTGTATTGATCGAGTGCATACATAATTATAAATAAAATAATAATCAATTGTTAAATTTGGATACTAAAAGATGAAGTGGGTATTTATATATTTTCTATTTCTTTTTCTATACTTATTTTTGTTCTCAGATACTTCATCATATTTTAAATTATTAAAATACTTAATTTTTTAGAATTAAATAACTTAAAAAATTTATATTTAGTATAGTCTTTAATCTCATATTTTTTTCCTTTCATTACACAATTATTCTTTTCTCTTTGAATTCTTTAACTTATTCAAAATTCATAAAATCCATTCAAATATCTAAGATTTTTTCCTTTATCACAACTTTCATGTCTTTTTCAAAATAATTTCGTTCAAACAATATATTATAATTTTTTTAAAAACATAAATCTCAATTTCACTAAATCAAATAGTTTTTAAAACATACATTTTCATTATTTTTACTTTTTTCTTATATAAGAATTTTTTATTCTCACTATTTAATCACGTAAACCTTTATTAGGATTTCAATCACTTAAACCTTTATTCCGATTAAAAAAAATTAATTTATCCGAATCGTTCTATTAATCAATATCAATCAAGTTTAATTAAATGTGATTTAGTTTAAATTCTGTATTGCATCCAAATAATGCAATGCTCAATCTTATGAAATCAAATTATTTCTGAACACATATTTAATATTTTTATTCTTTGACTTTTATCCAAATGTTATTTAGTATTTCTTTTTATATTTACACAATTATAATTTTATTATTAATATTTGATATGGAAGAAAATATTTGATATTTGGTACTGTGAATCTTATTTTTCATAAAAGAGATTTAATTAATATTTGTAGAAGGGCAAGTACGGTAGATATGACAGAAAAAGATCCTTACATACAAATAAGTATGGTAAAATTTGTAACAGATGTTAAATGAATATCCTTGATAAATATTTTAATTACCTTAGTTGCTAATGCAGTGCGTAGAAGTATCACGGTATGGAATATGTGAATACCCTAAACTGTTATCACTATTACTAATTTTTTAAATATTTTTTTAAATCAAGTGATCAAAATAATGATATTAGTGAGAAAAGATTAATTCTTGAAGAATTATTTATAATTTTATTTACATATTTACTTTTTAATTTAGACATGTGAAATTGAAATTATTTTTAAAAAAAATAAATTTTCAAAACATATATTTTTGTGCAACTTTAATTTTTTTTTTTTAAAAAGAACAAATTTATTTGAATTAATATATTGTGCAATGTTTTTTAATCAGTAAAAGAATAAATTAACATGAAAGACAAGGGGTGTTTCAACGGGTTTAAAAAAATCAATCAGGTTAGACTAATACATAAGCTCTAGGTAATAGAATCTGTGTCCCAATCCCTTGTCCCCAACCCCAGATACATACCTTAGCTTAGGAATTACCAAACCTTGCGCTCCTTAGAACTTAGTTTCCAACTCTTTACATAGATCTACATTTTGTTTTCAATATTTAATATTTATTAGATATGAAAAACACGAAGATGAATTTTTAATTTGAAATAAAAAACTGGATAAGAATGTTGAGGGTAACACCTGCTATAAACTATTCTTTTTCAGCTTGTGTATTCTTTGATTTGTGACAATATTGAGTTTGTCTTTAAAAAAAAGTTTAACATGCAACTACTGCCTTAATGCAAGTTTTAGTCTAATTAGCCACACTAATAATTATTAGCAGCCTTCTAATTAATGATATTTTATATTTGTCAATACGGATGATATAGAAATTTTTCTTTTTATGATACAAAGATGGATTCCGCATCATGATAGTAGATTAACATATTCTCCGTTTTAATCCACCGTCAACCCTAATAGAAGATAAAAACAAAACAAAAGATGACTTATTGACGCAGGTGGTGAAATTCTTGAGTTTTTCCATGACGTGGTTAAAGTGTAAGAGAAGGGTTTCGAAGATGTTGACACCATTTTGCCGAACTGTAGGTACTCTTATGTGCAAAGAGTTTCAAAGAAGGTGAAGAAGAAAAGAGAGGGGAAGAAAGTTTCACAACGGATTAATTCTAACTATCATAATCAATCATTATAAATATATTTTTTGTTGATAAATAAATCAATTTTGTAATTAATTAATGAAAACAAGTTATTGTCAAACTATACACATCATTCTGGTGAATAAAACACAATCTCATGATCATGCAATATAAGTCATTTAGGTGAGTAGAAAAACAACTTTCTAATCCAGTCATACACGGCATTAATGAATAATTTTTTTCCTAATCAACATGTATAAAGTACTAAAGAACCTTCTAATCAAGCAATATATGCTATTTTGGTGAGTAATGATTTTTTTTATTAAGTGATGTTATTAATTTTAATGAGTAAAACTACCTCTTAGACACATAATTTTGGTGAGTAATATTCTAGCTTCTTAGACAATTAATTTTAATGAAATGTAATAAATCAGTGTGCATCATTTCAATTAATAATAAAATAACCTGTTAATCAAGTGGTGCTCATTACTTTAGAGCAATATAGCTAGTTAAAAGTTGCATGTTATTTTAGTGAATAATATAATAATTATGGGTGATAAAGTGGGTCTTAGTTTAAGAATTGGCAAATAATATGATAACTAGAGATAGTAAAGTGGGTTTTCCTTCACATATCCATCTGCCCATTAAAATTTGGGGTCAAGTTAATGTTTTTCACTTGTCAATCAACTTTGACAGTTCTTTCTAATCTATTAAATTGGCGAGTTAAAAGTGAAACAAAACGAAAGCAAGATTTTTTTGTTCAAATTAAAAATTAAGATAAAATATTTTAAAATATTAGCTTTTTTTATTATATTATTTTAAAGATATGTATATATAATAATATAGTAATATAAATCATTAACACTTGTAAATTAAGTTTTAATTATTAATTATAATAAATTAATTTATCATGTAAAAGTAATAATTATTTTAATATATTCAATTACACACATTAATTAATTAATTAAAATTTTTAAAAATATAAATTAAAAAGGGTTTGTGTACACACTTTTTAATAAGATGAGTCAAGATTTTCAACCTATTTTATTTCAAAAGAACCAACTGAACTCAAATGGACCAAACTTATTCATTTTGCCACTCCAAATCAATTTTTTAATAAAATGATACAAAAAGAAATGGTATAATAATGCATAATTTTGATGAGTAATATACAATATAACAAATAATAAATAAGTTGGACAAATTATTTAAATAAATAATAACAAACCTTTTAATTACGTCGTACATATGTCATTTGGATCAATAAAAAAATAACCTCCTAGTTAAATGTGTAATTTTAGTTAAAAATAATACAAATTTACAAAAATAGTACACATTATTTATTGGGTATTTATAAAACACGTTAAGGTGTGTATGTCAATTTTTAAGCATAAAATATGTTATCCATAATAGACAAGCCAAACAAAAGGTAAGCACAATCAAGAGGATAAATTAGAGACAATATTACCATGAAATTAAAGTTAATTCTACATGAAGAAAAAACAACATCCGGGTACTTCAAATCCATAACCATTTTTTTTCAAATAGTTTTTTTTTTTTTTTTTACATGATAACTAAACGTGTTAAAATTAAGTGAAACTTAATAAAAATATTTTTATTTCAATAACTCAACATGTTAAGTTTAAGTATAACCTAATTTAACTAAAATGAACAAATATTTGCAGTTCTACCAATAAAATAACCAGACCATATTAGTTTTATTAATTTATTATTATTATTTCTATTTTAATATAATTATAAATTTAAGTAAATAAAAGATAAGTGTTTATATTTGTAACTAAGGCTCTCATTAGGATTCAAAATTTTAAATTTAAAACCTTTTAATATAGTACCAGTATACTTTTACATTGAGGATATGCATAAAATTAATTTTAGAGAGTGGTGCAGATAAAGAAGGTATGACATACTGACCTAGAAACAATCAGAATGTCGGTGGAAAATTGCAGTGATGGCATAAGGATCAACAAGGTGGAAGGTGGCAGCTAACCATATCTTTGCCTACAACAGTGGCACTGGTTTTCTCAATAATGTTGTGTTTGTTTTCAATTATATATTGTAAAAGTGAAATGAACAATGAAAAATCTTTAAACTTATGTGTTGATGAATGACAAAATGTAGACATAAATTTATCACGAGAGTTGCTTTTTGCATGCTCTTGATGATGAAAATAAATAAATAAATAAATTCAATGTAAAAGTCATAAATTACACATCTTATATTTTTTTTACTATAAAATACAAAAATAATATGATATTTTTCGTTATATAATGTAACATAATAGATCGGATTATGTTTGGTTATATAACATAACATAATCAATTATATTTTATATACATAATTGAGATCATATAACCTATATGTTACACTATAATAAAGTAACATATCATACTAATTTTGTATGTATTGAAGAGTAAAAGTTTACAATGTAATCTGAAGGATAGATGTGTAATTTTATGACTTGCACATTGACTTTCTTCTCTTTTTTTTTTTTTTTTCATCAACTA
>Ga0209489_106799_pt1 | contig 17888 bp, 4 predicted proteins | sample SiratrowhiteBW_FD_187527 | JGI IMG/M metagenome (GOLD analysis project Ga0209489, IMG submission 187527) | Root nodule microbial communities of legume samples collected from California, USA - Siratro white BW (SPAdes) (version 2) | ecosystem: Host-associated > Plants > Roots > Nodule | place: USA...
TAAAATTAATATTAATAATATTATCAATTATATAAGTTGATAATAATATCATTATTAGTAATTTTAATAATATTATTAATTTTTATTATTAATAATAATATTTATATTGTTATTAATAATAATAACAATGTTAATATAATTAATAATAATAATAATATTATTATTAGTAATCATATTAAAAATACTAATAATAATAATAATAATGGTAATGATAATAATAATAATAATTTCGATAAAATTAATTATTAATATTATCTACAAAGAAATATGTAGTGATTATTTACGGATTTAGATCTTTACGTAATTATATAAGAATTTGGATCAACTGTCACTTGGGTGCACCATGCTTTACATATTCAACATGTGCTGAAATTACAAAGCATTTGGCATGCCCTTACCCTTTCTAGACGTATCAAGTCACCAAAGGTTTTTAGTAGGCTTGAAGAAGGTTCAATAGATACCGTTAGTAATCCTATACTCTAGTTCTACTCCTACACAGGATTCAAAATACAAAATCTAAAAGAAAAATATATTGGAGCCCAATACATGATCCAAAGAAAATATCCTACTCTACTCTTTACAAAGAAAGACTAGCCCATAAGATAGAAGTTTGACTTTGTTGAACTGGACTGAGTTCCACTCCTCCTGAATCTTTCTATTCAGGTCATTGTTCAAAATAGTTAGTCCTTTATGCATAATTTCTCTTTTCTATATAATGTTTATTATAATTTTAGAAAAATAATTATTTCTATTTCAATCATATATTACTATAATTCAAAATCTATTTTACGTTACACATTTTTTTATTGCACTTTAATGAATATTAAACTTATTTCTTACTTCCATATCTTACAAGACTTGTCAAACTAGGTTTTTAAAGGCTTCTTACATATTTAATGTCTTTTTAGATAAGTATTCTATTCATTGAAGGAAAGGAAAGGTAAAATGACAACATCGCATTCAATACTATACAAAAGTTCATAGTTTCGTATTGTTTCATAAAAAGTTCATTATTTTCAAACTATTTTGATAGGAAAGAGTTAGGCCGGTGTTTAACAAAGTGTGTGACTAGAGATACATTAATAGAAAAGTAAAGAAAAATGACATTATTAGAGGTCCACTTATAATAATTGTTTTCCTAAAGAAGGACAAGAGAGGAGAAATTAAGCACGTTTGTTACAATGATAAAAAAACAAAACTCAAAATGATACCTCTAAGTTATTTTTATAGAACTTCACGTTCATAATCTTCACTACAGAGAAATATTTGATTATATTTTCACCTTTTATCATGAAAAAAGAAAATATAAAAGAGTTGGCATAAATACGTATTTTAATATTATTTCAAATCTTATTTTAAATTGAAAATTACGAAAATTCATTTTTTTCCTTTCTTTAATATATTTTTCGTTTTAGATTTCTAAACCAGTCTCCCATCACTTATTTTCATTCTATAATTTTTACTAAGTTTATAGTTTCTAATTATTTTTAAATAGTTAGTTGTATTCCATTAAATTTTATCAATTTTATTTACCACTATTTTTCCAAATATTAAATTTTAAGTAATGAATTTATTGCATCTCACTATTATTACATATAGAAAGAGATATGGTTATTTCATATAATTACACAACCAATTTTCTTTTTTTACAGTGTCCAAGCGTATAAATATTCTTCTGTATAAAACTTTCCAAATATTCTTTAAATGTTAATCTTTTCAAATTTTTATTCTCTCCCAAATAAATAAGAGAATATTACAAAGTAAGGCGTCTTGAACATACCAATACCAAGATCAAGCTTATATTTCTAAAAGATAGAATAAGACGCTTTTTAATAAAGATTTAGTTTCAAAGAAGGATTAGTAGATAATTTTTTTCTTCCTTTGAGAATGCTTATATATAAAATTTTTAAAAGGTAGTTCTTGTTAGACATTAAAAAATATTTTTAGATAGTGAGAAATTTGATGAGATAAAAGAAGATCATCGCAATACATATTTATATTTCATGAATTTTACTAACTATAAAATAATATAGTATATTTTTATTTTGTTGTAATTGGTAAGTCATCTCTAGCTTTAGACATAGTAATGTATAAAAATAATTGATTTACTCAATGCGTTTTTACACGCATTTTCATATTTCTCAATCTACACTTGTCTAATTTTTTGAAAAATAAACTCTTTTTTTTCACAAATTTTGAGAAAGTAATACAAAATACTAAGAAGAATAACATTTAAATATTCCTTCATAATCACAAAGATATACAATTTTACTTTCATTTTCTAAACTTAAACCATATATAATTTATGATATTGACACGTCAAACTATACTTCATCTAATGTCTTAATCATACTTATTATTCAAACTATAAATTTTAATATTTTTTAACATTTAAAAATATCTTTTTGCAAATATTAAATACTCATCTCCATCAAAATTAAAAAGGTTTAGAAAGTCAATGATACTTTGGTTCAGTTAACATAAATATTTAATAAAAATTTGTTTTATTGTCAGGTATTAATGAATAATTTGATATTGCATAGTGGTTAAAATCATTAAAGACAGTGAAAAAACGTATAAACTAAAATCATTTATTAAAAATCACAATAACAAAAAATTATCGAGGTTTAAAAATTACAATTAAGTATGAATTAATTTGCTTCTTAAAACAATATAATTATTATTTACTATTTAAAATGATCAAGAATTCATTTTTTCAATTTGATCAAAATATAACTATTTAAAAATTATAAATGAAAATTTATAATTTTAAATCAAATATTTTGATTATAATTAAGGCACGAATATTGTTAAATTACTTTACGTTACTATTAAATAGCAAATTGTTGTATAACAAAAAAATATTATTTTTTACAATAATCATTTTCATAAATACTTTTAAAATAACTTTCATTCATTTATAATGGTTTTATTAGTCTAGAAAAATAAATAAGTATCCTCATCTTTAAGAATTGCAGTATTATTCATCATGCAAGGCATTGACTCAAAACACTAATATAAATATAAAAAAGTGGATTAGCATTTTTTAAAATTAAATATATGTATATATATAGTATGTATATTTAAAAAGTAATTATTAATATATATATATATATATATATATATATATATATATATATATATATATTATAAATAATTACAGTCTATGCGATTTTGACAAAAGGTTTTCGTACAAAATTAAGAAATAATTTTATGTGACCTTGTATGAAAAGGACCTTTTTTTACTACACAAATTTAGCTGTTTTTTCTTTTGACTTTTATGCACACCAATTCTCCCAACGAGTGGTTAAACGTAAGTGTGAAAACAGAAAATTAAAGTGGAATTGAATAAAATTTGAAATTAAAACAAATAAAATAAAAATATTTGATAAAAACAAAAAATATATATAATTAAGAATAAAATATAAAAAGTAATAAAATTTACTCTCTTTCTTAATTTACTTTTTCATCTGTTTTTACCACACAAATAGAAGTAATTTCTTCTTTTCTAATTTTACTTCATTCCTCCTAATAAAGAAAACCATAAATACTCATAACTAATTGTACCCTAAGTGTAAGCTACTCCGTATGGAATCTATCACGATTTTTAATATATTTTAGTTAGTTGAAATTTGGAAGTTATGTAAAACTCATGTAATAAAGGAAGTTTGTTTTTTATGTAATTAGTTCATCCTCTTTTTTCTTTGTACAAAGTTGTATTTATCAAAATGAAAAAAATCTTAGCTAATAAAAATTTATTAAAAAAATATAACTATTTCATAACACACCATAATAATAAATATCCATAAAAATAATCAATAAAAAAAGAAAAATGTAAAGGCAATAAGTAAATAAAAAATATATATAAGAATTTCTTTTCAGCTTTTCACAAATTGATATCTTACCCTAGCCTACATATAACTTAAATTATCATTTAAGTAGGAAATCTGTATTACAACATATGTGTCTTTATATAATACACAAAATTAAATAATGATTAAAATATTATTCCAGATTTGTGTCCTCGAATTCATACAATTCTTATTATTTTCAATAACAACTTCCATACAACATAACTCATTTAAACAAAAACATAAATCAATTAAATATACAAATTCATATTCTAAATACATTTATATTTAACATTCACATAAAATTCATTAAAGAAATAAAATTAGAAAAAGAAAAAAGAGGTATAGCTTGAGCAAAAATTGTCTTAATTTTTGTTTGGGAGAAAATATGGCTGAAAGCGAAAGTTGAGTTTCTGCTCTACTTTCGCTTGACTAAAAATATCAGAAAATCAACTCCATGCAACAGAACCACATAAATTTCAAAGATTTTATTCAAAAATCACTTTAAAAAATATAACTTTCAAACAACTCAAAATGATTAATGCAATCTATAATTTGTTCAAACATCATTATTCACTCATTTAGATTCAACATTGATCATTAAAATTCAATATATTTTCATTCACATCGAACTCGTAAACTAATATATGGAAAACAACAGGAAACTAACTCTACTCATCTAAACCATATTCAAAATTGAGTTTAAAAAACCTTGTACTTTAATATGCAAGATCTAATCACTATATCAACATCTTTACAAGAGTATTAGATTCAAAACATTTTAAAATAATTCTTCATTATCAAAAACTCAAATAATATTATTACGAAATTTCAAACATTCAAACAAAACATAAATCCTGTATAGAGTTTAAGATATTATGATAAAGTCACATTCATATTTATAATCTATCACTTGTAATTCTTTTATCTAAAGAAAGATTCAAATCAAACTAGATAATCAATACAAATATAAAGAATATAGAGCAAAATATCCAAACATAAAAAGAAATAAGTTTAAGCAAGTTGAGAGGATAAGTTTTTTTTAACTAACTTTACTAAAAATGACGAAAAAAATTTAAAAGGAAAGGAAAAATATAAATAATTTTAAAATAAACAAAAATTTGCTATGTTTGAAAATTTGATTAGTGGAAAATTATTCTTAACTTCCTAATTATTGTGACGTGTGATTAGATTCTCAAAAGAATGAAATTTAAAATAATAGAAGTAAAGAGAAGTTAAAAGAAAAAAAAAAAAGAGAAAGAAATTTATGAAGAACATAGAGATAATAAATGAAGGTGAGGGGGCTAAGGAGGAAGGTTTTACAATTCTAGATGACAATGATAATAAAACACATAATTAAGTATAATATGACCAAAAATATTAAATTTTATTATTTAATAAAAAATTAAGTAATAAAACTCGTTAAAACTAATAATATTTAAATATTAAAATGTGTAATTAATTTTCCTTTTTTCTCGAGTTAAATCAATTTAATTAACAATGAATTTCAAACCAATCCAATCTCTTATTGTATAAATACGAAATATTCTATTTATAAAAATAAAAACATGTATTCATTTACCTAAGATATCATATAACTCTATCATTAAAATATGTGAACAAAATATTTTATTATAATCAATTCATATAAACTAAATAATTATAAAAATTGCAAAATATTATAATAATATTATAAAATTTATACCCAATAATTAATAATAATAAGAGTTACATAATTAGTTTGATTCGAGTTCAATACTTAAAAGTATAAACTAAATTCAATATTTAATATGTTTAATTTATTTTATTTAAATTTTATATGTTAAAATAAATAATATTTTAGTTCGATTTAAATTCTCAAATTAATCTAATCAATACCGTTAACTCTCGTGTATGTGAAAATGGGCATGCTGGAACGCGATTAATAACATTCTGTTTATTATTCATTTAATTATTTTTATTAGTGTTGTTTATTTTTTTTATTTAATTTGACATTAGTAGTAAAAGAATTAACAAGTGAAATATTTTTAAAATTACAATAATGTGACCACTTTACACCTAATTAACCGAAACTCCTCATATTTTAATTATGTATAATTATTTCATAACTAACATATAGTGAAAATTTATAAACTAATAATATCAAATTTTAAGCATATTGTTATATTTTTAAAAAAATTGAAAATTTTAAATTAACGTTGAAAAACTTTCAAAGTTATATTTTTAAAATTAAATATTTGATTAAAATTTTATTTATGGAGTAATTAGATTAAATAAATAACAGGAAAAAGATCATTTATATTTTTTTTCTATTATGGGACCAATTTTCCATCCACCAGTGGTCTAAAGCTGCCACGTGTATGCCGTTATAGTCTCTCTTTCAGTGTGTCCAAATTTGAAAGCTTCAGTTCTGTTGAGTTATTATTAGCTTTCCGTTTCTAAAACGGTGTTCGGTTGCCACTCATGTTGGATCTACCTTGTTCAATTCCTAGTAAAAAGTTACCTATTATTTTTGGAAATATTTTTATAATTAAATTTTTATTTCAAAATATTACTTTTAAATCCTTAATCATTGTCTTTCAAAAATACTTTTTATTTTTGCATAAAATTGACATGTATCTAATATGAATAGAAAAGTTTATATTATAACACTCAATATTTATCAATACATTCTGTTAATTATGCATATGAAGTTATTTCAAATATATTTGTATACATTTCAAACTTATACGGTATTCAAACTGTATTGAATTTCACCAAAACATATATTAAAATTGTTATCTAGAAAAGTTAAAAGAAAAATAATATTAATATAATTATTAATCAGTATTTGATTAATAAAAGTCAATTATTTCATATAAAATATAGTTCAATATACTTATGATAGTTCATTTCAGTTTATTTAACAAATAAAAAAAAATTCTAATGTAAGAATGTTATTGAATTTCTCGTTACTTAATATATTAATCTATACTATTTAAGTTTTCACTAAAATTAAAATATTTTTAGTTATTAATAGGGTACAATATTTATCTCTATATAAAATAGAAACCAACTTAAACTGTTATCTTAAATATTTGTTATTTTCACTTAATTCAATCGTCATATATCTCAACTAATATTTGATCATTAAAATCACACTTTAACATAGAATGAGATACAAAACAAATTATCCAATCATTAACATATAAAAATTAAACTTAACTCGTTCCAATTCTCTCTCTCCCTCCCTTTCTCTCTCTCACACACACAAACATAAGGGACAACACTTTGATAATAAAAATACTTAATTTGACATATGATAAGTGTCAAATTTGCTCGTGGGTAGTCTTTATTTAGGTATTTAATTTGTATTCTAAGTATTTGATAAAATCTTACAAAGAGTTTTAATTATTTTTGCATAGTTGTAATTTCTTGACCATCAACACAATTAATGTAAAGACTTTTTTTTGTATAAGTTAGTTATCAATTGTATTTTTTGTAATATATTACACAAGTCTTTTGAGAGAAGGATAATTACTTAATACTTATTACTGTGTCATTGATACACTTGTCATTGAATATAACAAGAATTAAAAAAAAAAAAAGCAGGAAACTTCTTTTATTTCACATTCACCAGCATCTCACACATATGGCTAAGCAAATTTGTGAGAGAGGTTAAAGAGATGGTAGAGTAATTAATCTTCCAAGGTGGACATTAAAGGATTATATATGCTTCAAGTAAGACATTTTTCTAGATTTATGACTCCACTATTAGCAAGAGGAGTATAAATTAAACCAGAATTTCTCAATACGGTTTCAAGCCACTTGTTTTTAAGAAAATAATCTAAAAGATTCTTATGCTCATTTAGACACTTTTTATGAATTGCATGCAACTATGGCATTTAAGGTAGGGTAAGAAGAAGTTGCATACATGAAGTTATTCCCATTTTCTCTAATGGTGAAGTTAGGGAGTGGATAAATTATAATCAAATCAAAGTATAACTAGTTGGACTAACATTGAGAGCATATTCCTTACCACATTTTTATTTCACCAACTAGATATGTAAGTGTTAAATCTAAAATTCCACTTTCAAGCAAGGAGAAGATGAATCATTCTATAAGGCTTGGGAAATATTTTGCATATTACTTGAGAAATGTCCTAACGAGTCTTCCGGAAGTAAAGTCAAAGTCTTATAGTAGAAATTGAGAATGAAATTGAGTAAAATAAATGATTTTGATATGTTTATGTGTTATTGAAGTATGTGATTAATTGAATTATTCTAATATTGTTTTAAATCTATTAGCATTTCATTTTTTGTTTGTATTTGTGTTTTAAATTTGTTTGTTTGTATTTGTGTTTTAAATTTGTTTGTTTGTATATGTGATGATTGTGTGTCACAAGGAGCATAGGAACCTATAGGCGATGTTTTGCATTGAGCAGTTACGTGAGAAGAAGATTTATTTTAAAATATTTATATATGATTTTGTAAACATGTTTTAAATTTTCAATTTAGTATGATTGTATATTTTAAAGTATATTAAGTATGGATTATTATAAGATATGCATATTTATAACATTTTAACTGTCTTAGTAGAAATATATATCTTGTGGAGTGTTACAATTAGTATGACATCCTATTTTTTTTAAAATTAATTTACATGTAATAGCATATATGATGAAATAAATTTATGATAATTATTCATAATTGCATAATATAAAATTGTAATTAGTTTATTGAAAATATATAGGTACGCAATAATTTGGGACCCGAAAAGAATTTGGTAATTATAATGGTTCAACTAATAACTTGTGCTTCGAAACTGCATAATACTTAATCAAGTTTCAAAAATATTTGTTGCATAAAATTTATAGAAACTAAATTGACTGATACATGATAACTATATAAATTAGAGGAGATTAAAGTTATTGTTATGTTATTAGAAATAAACTTTCTTGTATATAATTTTAAAATAATTTGTCCTAACTTCTTGCATTATATGCTATTAGAACTAAATTCAAAATTTAAATAATACATATGATTTGTTTAAACAAGTTTATATATATATAAAATGTTTTTATATGTTAAAATTGGCGTGCGTGAGTTAAAAATAAATTTGAAAAAAAAAATAGTCCAAACAACTTCCATTCCAATGAATTAATCTCGCCGAATATTGTTCATAAGAAATTAATAAGGATGATATACTTAACAGTATTATTAGATCCAAAGTCATTAAGGCTTCAATTTTTAAATAATAATAATTTGATTTAATTGTAAAATAATATTAAGTAATAATAATCTAATATAGTAGAATATGTTAAGATTTAAAATAACGAAGGATTTAATTTGTTTTCTGAAAATTTGATCTTGAAAATAATATCACGGCCAAAATAATAGTAAGTTTCTAAATGTTTGTAATGTCAAAAAACTTTACACTGTACAAATTTAAAATTTTTAATGATTATTATTTTATGGAGACTCTTTAAGTTGCGGGTGCTGGTATGTCACTATTGCAATCAAAATTCAGAAAAGTGTTTTATTTATTAATTCATTTATGTGTTAATCACCTCTTAAAGATACACAGGCTATTCTTTTAATAAATAATCAAAATTTCGAACTTCTTAAACGATATTGCTCGATTTCAAAGGATGATAAGCTTTATTCAGGAAAATATATTTTTTAATTCATAATTAAAACAAGTTTTTTATATTTTCCTTAAAAAATAAAATAAGTTTTGCTGCATAAATAGTTTCAAATAATTAATAGTTTTCCACTATAATTAATCAACCTTCAAAAATACCTTTCTTTGGATGAAATCAAATTATTTACCATATTTGTAAGAGTTAAAACTTCATATTTAGTAAATCATTTGTTAGGACAATATTTAATAAGAGTGGCATTTTTTCCCAGTTATTTAATGTATTTAAATATATTCAATTAAATTGCGGTATAAGGAAATTTAGTAAGCTGTACATTTAGTATATGTACAAAGTATTAAATTTTTTTAAATATATACCTACCAAAAGTTGTTGAAGAAGAAAATAATATTGTTTTAACTTGGATAAGATGATTGGAAAGATAAACTTCACATTTCACTTTTGCTGAGTACAACAATATTGTCGCATTATGAGAATCATGTTTTCAGAACGTTCAAGTGAAACGAGTTTTATTTTTGAAATACATTCTTAATGTATATCAAAAATAGATAAATAAAATAATTTGATATTTTGAACGAACTTTATTTATATATGTTGTGTCATTTTTTTGGTTGATGGACATGGTTCATTAGTGTCCTTGTTCTTAGTTAATTTGGTTAGGTCAAGAGGTAAGTAAAATTTTTTACCAATAACTAATTTTGCCAAAGTTCATAAATTTTGTTCACTTTCTTATAAATGCACCGTTGTCATGAATATATTTAAAATAAATAAAGCGTGGAATTCATATAAACTTAGGTTGGTATTAACAATTATATTAACTTTATATTACTAGACTTAAATTAAATCATAAACAATAAAATAAAATTAGATAACAAAAGTTTAAAAAATATATGATATAAATAAGAATTAAACTTTATCATGATTATATCTTAAGTATATTTTTTTAGTAAAAATATTATGTCATAAACTCATTAAATTCAAGTATCTAAAGAGGACCAACAAATCGTTTTCAGTTTTCATACATAATTTTTTGATTGTCTTATCCTAATTAAAAATTTATAAAGATTTTCGAATCTTACAAATTCAACTAATTTATGGTTGATTAAACCACAATGGTTAATAAGTATAAAGTCAAAACATTAATGAAAAAAGACAAATAGAAAACTATGTAAAATATAATTAAAAATACATAAAAAAATTGGTGATTATATCTAACCATAAAAAAAACATAGATTTAATTATTCATAATGTTGACTAAAAACATGAAACGCAAAACAAAACAAAAAAAATGAAGTGAATATAGAAGTCGTGAATGGTGGAAGGTCTTCAGTGGTGGGTGCCCTACCCGTGCCGTTCTTCATGCCAAGATATCCCATTCTCACTCCAAAATCTTATTTCACATTAGGCAATAAAAACATGTCAAATTATATTTCATTTGAATTATGTATAACTTTATTTACATTGGATTATGTTTGAATAATTTAGTTTTAATTTTGAACTTTTGGATTATTTTAGAACTTTTTTTTTATTAAGTGTGTGTGGGTGGGTGTAGAAATTAATTTTAAATCATGTATTTTTAAAACTCAATTTGAATTATATGTTGTTATAAATGATGAAATTATGTGTGCTTAAAACTTATTTTGATTATGTATTCATTATAATTTGATTTTATTATGATTTCGGCTATTTTGGTCATAAGATCACTTTGTCATATTTTCATGCTTCTTGGAATCTTCATCCATAAGAAAAATGGAATCTGATCTGATTAGTGGACTTGTAGAATCTTCCAATATGGAATCCCTATTTTAAAACATAGTTTTTATTATGTATTGAAAAAACTTCATTCACATATTTATTTGATGAATTTCTTTTTTATTTACGCTCATTATGTTACATTATAAATTTATGCACAAATATCTTCTATCACTCATCCATAGATACTTTCCATATCTAATATATCTTATAAACGGAAATTCTTTTTAGAACTTTATTGATGGATAAATATGTCATTAATCCACTTAAAAGAAATACATATAGATTTTTTCTGTACTAATATTTTTGGCGGATAAATTTGTCTGTAATACACTTAACCAAAACCTACCTGTACATTAATTACACATGGAAATTTGCATGTGAACGTACCAACAAAAATCACTTTTGTACACAACATATATATAATATTACAAATGAATTCCACGTGGTCATTATCAACATATTTTTCCGTATATAATATTATTGATAGAAAGTTTATTGTAAATAGTTTTACACACTCATTTTACACTTTTTATTTTCTTTTATTTGTAATATTCATTTACCGAGGGAGTTTAGGCTTTACCTATTGATGTAGGAAAACTTAATTTTTCTATAATGTAACATAAAAACATAAAAAAAGGTGGTTTTCGCAGCCGTTGGAAGAAACTTGCTAACACTTTTTCATACTTTTTACCAATCGAGTGCACTGTCAAGAGCTTATTCTAACTGATCCTTCAAAAATATTGTTCTTTCGCCCAAAACTGAAACTTAATTAATCAAAACGTTAATAAAGTAAATAAAACTTTATTATTATGAATGTTGATAAAATAAAACATAACAGATGTAACTGTTTGTCAAGTAGATGAAACTTTTTTAATCTGAACGTCAATCAATTAAGTAAAATTTGGCCAATTTGAATATTGATTAGATAAGTAAATATGGTTAAAAGTAAATTTTGTAAAAGCTTTTTATCAAGAAAAATAACTAAAAACAAGATGTTATTAATGTATTAAATTTTTTATTTGTTTGTTAACAGAGTTTTACCTTGAAGTTAATTATTTTAACATTTGTAAGAAAAATAATATAATTTCTTTTTTCTAAAGAAAAATATTTAAATAATTTTTCTAATAATACCATTAGAGTACAACACATTTGTACTACTATTAAGATATCATTGTTAAATTATTAAATAGTATTCATAATAATTAAATTTTACTATTTTAAAGTAATTTAAAATATGCAATATGGGATTGGTTGAAAGGAGAAAATACACATTTTATTTGTATACATATAGAAGAGCTTGGAGCACAGAAAAAAAAAAAAAAACTAAACAATCTTATGCTAATACTGAAAAATAGCGGCGGGTCTTTCAAAAAGTCAGAGGATTATAACTATTCAAACTTTCTTTCTTTAAATTATATATATACATTTTCACTGTCCAAGATTTTATTTCAAGTTTTTACCTCCTCCAAATTATCTCAAAGTTTTTACTCACTTAAAATTTTCGATCAAACTTTAACATTACTTAAAAAATCTGATAAGAAAATATTTTATTCCTAATATAGTAAAAATAAATAGTGTGTAAAACTACTTAAAAAAATCTGATAAGAAAATATGTTATTCATAATATAGTCAACATAAGAAGTGTGTAAAACTACTTAAAAAAGTCTGATAAGAAAACATTTTATTCCTAATATAGTAAAAATCAAAAGTGTGTAAAACTTATATAAATAAGGTATCAATTGCATGTTAACTTTCCACCGATGCTAAAGTTAATCACAAATATGCTCGGACTTCAAAATTGGTTAGTGAACCCAATTTTGGTATTACCAGGTGAAGGAGGGAGTTAAAAAAAGGTGGCAGAGACTTTTCGAGAACAAAAAACGTACTTTGACAAAAACCCATTATAGTATTATAATAATATATTTGTATTTTAACTTAAAAAATATATTAAAATATTAATTTGTTGAACTGTTAAATGGAGTGTAATTACTTTTCTGAGTTGTCCAAAGATCAGCACCTTAGCAGAATATAAATGCAGCACCTTTGAGAATACAAATGCTGAGTTATGTATATGCATGGTCTACATGTGTGTGGTATATATTCGGTTTGCTAAATTATTAGAACATCACTCTTCCTTCTTCAGTGAGTTCACAGGTACAAACTAGAAAGATAGAAAAGACCTCTTCCTCATTCTCATTCTTAACCATAACTATTAACTACCTTTCTATGATTCTCTTTTGTGTTTTCCTTCCTTTGCTTTTCATTTCTTACACGACATCACATGACAACATCATATAACACAATCTTAACTTCCCAGATTGATTTCGTTTCTTTCTCTCACATCCCACCTCACTTTATAACCATTTAGCATCCCAAAGCTTTTTTGAAGATTCCGGAGCAAAGCACAGATTCTGCTTCAGAGGTTATTGTTGTCTTTGAGGAGCTGGCTCGGTTCTACTTTACAAGGTTCGTCTTTTCTGCACCAATGCTCCTAATTCTCGCCGCAATTTGCGTGTGCTTGTGTCTGCTTTAGAATCACGAGGAGGACGCATTAGAGTCTGTTTCCTTTTTGACTCGTGTTGCAATCATTCATGTCTCGTATTCATTTTGTCACTTCTATTATTGTATCTCAGAGGGAATAGTTTAGAGTTGTTATGAAGCGATCTGATTTTGGTATTTTGATTTGGAATGTTTGGCACATTTATTTGCTTGTTTGATTATTGTTCTTCAACTGGGTATAGCCTGTTTAGAGAGGAAGAGATTGTGGAGCTTTGAGGGGGAACACACTGAACTCTGACCAACTCTCCAGAGATATCTTCACAAACCGGAATAGGCTTTGGTCTTTTTCGTTCCGGTTTTCAGATTTGCTCAGAGAGAGTGTTTTCTCTTGTCCAGCGCCTTCCCATTGATTATGGCTAACGTTTGGTTCAATGTGATAGATGCTGATTGCTGAAGTACTAGTGTGTTTGTTTGTATTGTTGTACTCCCACTTTTCATTGAATTTGATTGTAAAGGGAAGAAAATTGTTGGATTTATGTGCGAAGTTGTTTAGGATTGCTTAGAAAGTGCAACCGACTCAAAAGCGGCAGAGATAAAATTGGGATTTGGAACAAGCCTTATCTTTTGGTGGCAATCATGGCTATGTGCTTCTCTCTTTTGACTATTAGGAAGGAGAAATACAGGGTAAGAAAGTCAATTGGGATTTGTGTTTCTCTTATTTTGTCTTGTGGGGTTCCTATAAAACTATTGAATTGTGATTAACTTGTCATTATCTCACTCTTGTTTGTTTATTCAGGGGAGTGCAAGGTCTTCAAAGGAGGACTTTGGCACTCTACTTGCCAAGCTACAATCTTCAAAAATAGCATCAGTGGCAAACACTTTTGATGTCACAGTATCGAATGGTATTCAGAAAAATTCAAGTTTCAAGCCTGAAGTAGAGGAGGCTTATGAAGGGGAAGATGAGAATGAATATTCACCGAAGATCAAGAGGGAACTCTCTGATTTTCATGTCCAAGATCATGAAGCTGTTGCAGGAAAAGGATGTGATGCAACTGATAAAGAGATAGAGTATCCCATTTTATATGAAAATCAAGTCATCGAAGAATTGGATGACAGAACCGATAAATACAGCCAAAAGAGTGTTGAAACAACCGAAAGTGATCCTGGGATTGGCAAAGCTGATTTGTGGACTTCTGCAAAGTTCAAGAGACACTTCTCTAACCTTGAAAAGTTTGATGAGCATGGGAAGAAAACCCATTATTTGTCAGCTTTAAAGTCAAAGTCTTTTGAGAATTTTAAGGAATTATCAGCAATGATTAATCTTGAAAGTCCTAGGTCAGTGATGAGTCACTACAGTGCTGATAGAGTAATGCTGGAAAGGAATTCTTCATGTCAGGTGCTTCCTTCTGGAAGAAAAAACTTGCGGTGGAAGATGATCCTGTGGAGCCACAGGAACATGCATAGAACTTTCTCTAGCAATTCAACACTAGTCCCTGCTAGGGCTGCTTTAAATTGTGGGTACTCTTCAGACACCATTGAACCAAAACAAGGAAAGACATTGAGGTCTGTGAAATCTTCTGGTTCTATTGCTGTGGAATCTCATAACAAAAGAAGAACTGGTAAAAATATAGATAATCAAAGGGGGAGCAGGTTTCAAAGTGACCAATGGATTGCTTTCTCCAAAGAATCATCCTCTTTTGCCAGAGTGGATGAATGGGTGAAAGGTCTTGAAATTCAGACACTACCTCCTGAGGATGATTTTGATGTTGACAATGGCAAAAGCATTGCCTTCCCACCTTCTCCAGATACTGGTGGAACAATGGTGAAAGCTACATCTCAGTTGACTTATTCCGATGCCAATGTTTCAAAAGAGACTTTAACTGCCATTAGTGTGGTCCAGTCTCTAAATCCAGCTTCATCTATTGCTCACATATCTGGTATTGGTCTAAAAGCCATCCCTGCTATTTCACACCTATCCAATCTCCGCTCTGTCAACCTTTCAAACAACTTCATAGGTATAACATGGAACTAGAATGTAGCACTTGATGCAACATCAATAATCAATCACTAACTGTATTTATATATTGATTCATGCAGCTCACATCTCACCAGGATTTCTACCAAAGGGTATTCAAACACTTAACTTGTCAAGAAACAAGATCAGCACTCTTGACGGCCTCAGAGAATTGACCAAGTTGCGGGTAATTGACCTAAGTTACAACCGCATCTCGAGAATTGGACAAGGTTAGTTATGATATAAGTTGATGCTCAAAAGATGTTTGCATCTCAAATTTGTTTAGCCTTCATTTTAGTTTTTCCACATTGCTATTATTCATTCATTGTGGGGTTTGTCAGGTTTGTCAAGTTGCACACTTGTCAAAGAACTATATCTTGTGGGGAACAAGATAAGTGATGCTGAAGGGCTACACAGGCTATTGAAGCTAACAGTTCTAGATTTGAGCTTCAACAAGATCACAACAACAAAAGCATTAGGCCAGCTAGTGGCTAACTACAACTCGCTTAAGGCTCTTAATCTGCTGGGAAATCCGATTGAAAGCAACATCAGCCATGTCCAGCTAAGTAAAGCAGTGTCTGGTCTTCTTCCAAAGCTGGTGTACCTGAACAAGCAACCCCTCAAGGCTCATAGGACAGGCGAAATGTTAAGTGACAGTGTTGCCAGAGCTGCACTTGGGAGCAGCACGAGAAGCTCCCACAAAAGATCAATAAGAAGACTTAGCCAGGGAGGATCAAGTCTTTCAAAAGGGTACAGAAGAAGTGCAAGTGCTTCCCAAAAAAGCACGAACCGAACAAGGAGGTGAAAAAACAATTTTTAGTGCATGTAGAAGGAACAACTCAATGGAACACGTTTTATTTGGTTCTATGCAATGTTACACCAGAGGAAAACGTGTTATAGGTGTTGCTGTCTCTTGATTTTTTGTTAGATAAAATGATCCATATAATATATTATCAAAGCCTCCATTATCATGTAGTGGCTTCAAGCCCAAAGGGCTCTAGCATGAGGGAGTGTGCCAGACTTACATGTGAAAGCCATTACTTGCTTTCATCCTACAGTTTGAACTTTTGGAATGTTTGATTATAAATTTATGACATTATCAAGTTTTGAAGCAATTGGGTCTTGTTTGTCTCCAACTTTAGCTTTGGTTTGATATGATATATGATCATCTGGATTTCAGATATTATGAACATTATGCAAATTGAATAATTGGGGTGGCCCCATGGTATCAATCATCACTCTTAAATTATATGAAGAACGAGGCATGATAGAGAAATTCAGTTCAGATTCTATAAAGTATCTGATCTTGGACACCTAAAAAATCCACAACACCTTCTTGTCAGTGGGTGTTAAAGGTTTATCTAATTCACTAGTCAGTCTTTCTTTAAAATCAACCAATTAATTTGCTTTTAGATTATAAATAATGATTCCAGCATTATCCGGAATCATATCAAAGTTGCACCATTGAAGATTTAAAGTAGATTCCATAGATTTCATGGCTGCTGATGAGTGGAATTCTTGCATGGTGCAGACGATCTCCAAATTCATTAACATTTTAAGCTTTCTTTCAACAGAACAGTGCATAAAATGTGATTAATTTTAATTAATTAGATAGTACAAATAGTTTATTTGTAACATAAAAGTAAGAGTGCAAAAAAAGCATAAAAAATCCGACCTGCCGGATTCGAACCAGCGACCTAAGGATGGCTATCAGGCATTTCACCCACTACAGTCCTCCGCTCTACCAACTGAGCTAAGGTCGGTTTTGTTTCTGTCGATCGAAAGATTAATTTTATCACTTTATTTTATTTAAATATAGTTCAAATATTCTGACACACTATTTTTCTACGTTTGAACATCTTTATCTCTGAATATTATTAGTTTTAAATAGAAAAGGTCTTGTGAGCAATAAAATTGAAAAAAAAAATTGTCTGAAAATTTTGGGTTATATTGATCCAATGCATATATATATATATATATATATATATATGAAAAGGAAAAAATAGAAATAAGAAATAAAATTATATATTATATACTGTGTTAATTTTTTATATATTAAAGAAATCAATGTCAGTTTTATTTAAATTTCGATCAGAGAGAAGCTTTGTCATTTCATATTCCTTTTAAATAA
>Ga0209489_106801_pt1 | contig 17887 bp, 7 predicted proteins | sample SiratrowhiteBW_FD_187527 | JGI IMG/M metagenome (GOLD analysis project Ga0209489, IMG submission 187527) | Root nodule microbial communities of legume samples collected from California, USA - Siratro white BW (SPAdes) (version 2) | ecosystem: Host-associated > Plants > Roots > Nodule | place: USA...
TATATATATATATATATATGGAAGAAGTTGAACGCAGTGACCTTTGAATCTCGGTTAAGATTATAATAGACTTCAAGATCTCGAGTGGTGATGGTACAATATTTATTATTTTCATTATATATATATATTATGATTTAGAAACAAAAATAATAAAAAAAAATTATAAATATTTTATTTAAATTTTATTAAAAACTAATTGTATTTATTGATTTTATAAAATAATTTAAGAAACAGTTAAAAAATAATAGTTCTTGCTGCACTAACAGATCCTTCACCCTCGTGAATTTAGCACCTCCTGACACAGCCATTTCAACTCGCTCTAACACCAAATTTTGAGAAAATCATGTTGTAAACACAGGAATGAACGAAAATAAAGAAAATAAAGAATACAAGATTTAACGAGGTTTGACCATTTGTCTACGTTTTCGGAAGCGTTTGAACAACTATGTTTTTGTTATTAGAGAATCTTAGGGTTACAAAATTACATATGGTTGATATTAATAACCCTAAATATGGTACAATTACCAAAATACCTCCGTACCGTATCGCGGGGCAAAGCCCCCACACCCCAAGTCCAGCCCACAAAGCCTATAACTTTCCGCGACGGTCAATGTTTACACTCCGTCTTTGCTTAAACATTTCCCCTTTCATTCGGTATTATGAGTCATACCTAACAATAGCTTTGTTACTTCAATTGTTTCTCGGGTTGGTCCGTATATTAGAAGAAATAGAAGCACTCTTGTTATCTCAAGAAGAACATTTGAGAAACATAAGGTTGATGAACAACCAATTATTCAAGCTTGCTTTGCCTTGGGTTCTTGGTTATCTCAACAAAATCAGAATAATAGATCTAGATACAATGGATCTTCAGACAGAAAGACTCAAAATTTCTCAAGAAGAAACAAGTCAGAGACACATACAAGTTATCGCAATTTAAGGAAAATATTTGTTCCTAACCCAATGTCAAACATCCCTGATTCTTGATAGAATATCAAACTACAATGTCAAATATGTGACAAAATTGGTCATTTTGCTATCACGTGCTGGCATAGGAATTATATTGACCATCAATCCTTCATTTTTGTCAATACTTCACAGTTTTTAAATACAGATAATGGTGATAGTACTCCTTCCATTCTTGGACAACCTTCCACTATACAAGACCCTCTCTAGTATCCTGATAGTGGTGCTTCACACCACATTACTAATGATGTTATTGTCTTCTTTGTCAAACATTCGTCACAGGATATGAAACTATAAAGCTTGACAACGGTACAAATATTTTCTTTGGTTGTTGGCTTTGCTATTTTCTTTGGTTTGAATAATTCCAATCAGTTAAAAGATGTTTTACATGTGCCTGATATTAACAAAAATTTATTAAGTGTGTCTACATTTGCTCGTGACAATAATGTCTTTTTGAATTTCATTTTAATGCTCGTTATGTCAAAAATCAAGTTACAAAGTAGACAACTCTTAAAGGAAATCTCAAATATTATGTATGTTTGAAAATTTTTGAAGCATTCTTTGTGTAATGCAAATGTCATTATGGTTGATCTTATTCAGTCTAGTGTTAAACTTTGACACTCACGCTTAGGACATGCTGCTATTGATACTATTAAGACAATATTGCAATCTTGTAATATTTCATTCAAGTATAATGATTTCATGTTTTGTGATACCTGTGTGTTACTGCAAAGGCTCATCAGATTCCTTTTGTAAAATCAAATATTGTTTACTCTGCTCCTCTTAAACCGGTTTACATTGATATCTAGGGTGTCTCACCTATTGAAGCTACTAGTGGAGCCAAATATTACATTGCCTTTTTAGATGTCTATTCTAAATATTATAGGTTGTACTTATTATACTCAAAATCACAGGTTTTCTATGTGTTTACTCATTTTAAACAATATGATGAGAATCAAACTAATCATAAAATTAAATCTATTCAAACTAATAATGCTAAGGAGTTTCGAAGTTTACAATCTTTTCTAAATCTTCATGGCATATGACATCAATTCATTTGTCCATACATACATGAGCAAAATGGTTCCATTGAACAAAAACATTGTCACATTATTAACACAGAATTTGGTCTCTTATATTATTTTCTTGATATAGAAATTGTTTGGCACAAGAAAATCAACATTCATCTCTCTTAGACTAAATATATTGAGCAATTACTATAGTAAGCAAACATGCACGAAGCTAAGTCTCAGCCCACACCTATCATATCTACCACACGTCTAACTCAAGATGGCACAACCGGCTTCAATGATCCAACACTCTATAAGATCAATAGTTGGTGTTCTTCAATATGTAAATATTATACGTCGTGAGCTTGCCTACTCTATCAACAAAGTCAGTCAGTACATGCATCAGCCTCAAGAGCATCATTGGAAAGCTATCAAACAAATCTTATGATCTTCTCATTTGCAAGTCTTCCACTTCATCTATCATTGGTTCCAGTGATGCTGATTGGGGATCAGACTTAAATGATAGGTAGCCTACTACAGGATTTTGTGATTATCTTGAATCGAATACTGTTTCATGGAGATCTCATAAACAACAGGTAGTATCCAGCTGGCAACAGTACGGAAGCTTAATACAAAAAAAAAAAAAACATTGCAAATGTGTTGGCTGAAATTATGTGGATCATATCTCTTCTTACTTCATATTTCATTTGAACTACCAGTTGTCTATCCAGATAATCTTAGAGTTGTTCTCCTAACTGAAAATCTTGTCTCATTCAAAGTTCAAACATTTTAAGCTTGATTGTATTTCGTGGGTAATCAAGTCTAGAAAAAGTTAGTTCATCTTCCTTAATGATATCAAGTGACTCATATTCTTACAAAATTTTTATAAGGAACATCTTTTTATACTTTTAGAAATCAACTTATGGTATTCCAAAGACCAACCATAAGTTCACCGAAGATGATAATATATGTAACACATTATAACTAATTTTAGTACCTGGGTCTATTATATAAACAACTATACCCGTAACATATATCACATATAAGTGAATAATACAGATTACACATTTCCTATTTTACACTTTTATGTAACAATGTCTAATTTAATATTATAAAATTAATTTATTAGATAAGGTTTACTTCCAATATATTATTATTTGATTATATCTTTAATCATTTGAGAACGTTAATCAAAGGAGAAATTTCTAAAAGTAGGCACGAGTAGAACAAGATGATGGAACAGAATCCTTATAGCACGGGTACTGAAAAAGAACACAAATACTGATTGTTTTAACTTAGTTCCTGAAAACAATCCAACGAGTTTTGGTCAGAACACTTATATTGTAGGTATTAAAATAAACAACATCTAAGATACCAGTTAAGAAAACAAAAGACATCGTTGTTATATATATTAAACCAAGTTCAATATATGATCCTTAATCAAGTTTAAAACACATTGTTATTATACATAATTTAAGTATATTTATAATTCAAATAGAACATACCATTATAGGTAAGACCCGCAATATAATTAATTCATGTAGACTGCATATCAAATTTAGTTTATCATTGCCCATTATATAAATAAATGATAAAAATCATTAACCAAAATGCAAGCATTTTCAGAAAAACAAAAACTTTTCCTGAAAAAGTTAAAACAAACATAATGGGAAGAAAAGTATCAATACTTGAACTTCACTTTAAGAAGTTGTTAGTCAGTGTGAAGAGGCCTAATAGATTCTCTTGAGCAAACCTCTACAGAAAGATTAAAAACAGAAACAAAACCTCAATTCCTAACTCAATATGAGAGACAATCAATTATTCTACTTGCAACACCTTACATCAATGCATTTTCAATGTTAGTTTGATCGGGTTAATTTACTTGGAAGATAATAATTTACATTTTAAGTATAAAAAAATTCTCCCCACAAAATTCTGACTAAAGAAATAAATTATTTACTTAAATATTTTACTTGTGGACTAATCATTAAACATACTAATTAATATATATATATATATATATATATATATATATATATATATATATATATATATATATATATATAATTGAGTAACTAATAAATATATGTTAAAGATAATAGGTAATAGTATTTAACTTTATTTTCTGAAAGAGCAGCTAATAATTTAAATGTATAAAATAATAATTAATTAACTAATTATAATATTATTATAAAAAATTATTTATTGACCAATTTTTAGTTAACAAATGAAATAGTCGTTAATTATGACCAAATCAGATTTTGATTGTTAAATAACTATAAAATAAAAATAATGATTAAATTTGATGATCAATTAAATTAAAAAAATTGGTATGTAATATTAGCTACAAAAAATTTTAATGACTTATATTATTACATTCTAAATTAGTATATATCTAATTAATAAATTAAGTTGAGTCACATGAGTCAAATAAATTCAAGTTGCAAGATGAAGTTAAAAATAAATTAAAGTTTCATATATTCCATCATATTTAGTACATAATTGAGATCAAATATAATCATACTAAACTAGAGACTTCAACAAAGTATGTTTTCACTAGTTTCTGCCTACAAAAGACCATTATCACACTTCCAACCAAAAGACCATTATCACACTTCCAACCAAATGATGGAAAAGTTTGCTTTTGCATTTCCATCGAATTAATGACCACAGAAGATGCGTGACAAATTAAGAACCCAAACTTATTCTGAAGGTAAATTCACACTTTGCAATCGTCTTAACTACGGTCAACTTTACATTGCAGAGAATATTTAGCAAATTCATAAAAGAATACACTGAATCAGAATAAGGCAAGTCTTCCACTTTTTGATCAAGAGTTCCCTCTCCTTCAAAACCACCTGTTACACCACACATTTCCTTAATTAACATCCATCACAATTAGTTGTAATGCTTCAAACAAGAACAAAAAAAACAGACCACTTTACCTGTCTGCTGTGATTGGAAGAAATCTTGTAGTTTAGGATTTTTCACCATTGCATTCCATATATTTGGGTCACAGGCAATAGAAGCCACAACACTCTGCTTATTAAGGCCAAAAATTAAGTTATTCTATTAATTCAATAACTTAAGTGCATTAATAAACTTGTTTAGATCTTGCACAACAAAACATGTTTTACAAATATAAATATATGTACATATGTCACACACCCTTTGTGTTAATTTACAGAATTTGAGTTTTGTTGTAACTCAACTTGGAAAACTGTTGGATGGGTAAGGAAAACTATTGTTTTTTTCCTAAAATTATGTATGAGAACAGAATAAATAAAGATTAAAATTAATTCTGAAATATTTTAGTAATTGTTAAAGTTTCATTTTCAGAGAATGTTAAAATTTTCATTTTTTTTTATTTCATCAAAGAAGCATAAAGATTAATGAAGACTCTTAAAACTATGCACTTGTAAAGCACTACCTGAGCTTCTGAACTTTCACTAAGCAATTGAAAAGCCTGAAAAGCAACACTACTTTTGTTCTCTGCAGGCGACACTTCAGAAATACTCTGAACAGATGACTGGAGCGGCGGCACGATGCCCCTGATCCCGGTGGCAGTGAACTTGGCCACCGTACTCATCACTCCACCACCCATGAATGAGAGCGTCAAGAAAGTGGGGAAGAGAAAAGGGTAGTTTGGGTATTTAAATATGAGGGGTTACTACAAAGTTTCTAGTGCAATGGTGGTTCTTATTAAGATTTGTGAAATTTCATATGCATCTTCCTTTTTTGTCCTAAACCTACCAAGGGCTGTACAAGTCTGTAATTGATTGAATTTAACTTGTATTATACTCAATCAAATATTAATTTAAGTTTGAAAACATTCTATTTTTCAGTACTTAATCAAAGCAAAGCTGAAGAACTAAAGCAAAAAATTGGCAGAATCTCACTAGAAGTACTTCTAGTTTCCATTTTCATATGAAAACTTACAATTTTATTTTTAACTTTCATTTTCACCCAGTCAAGTCAATTATGAATAAGATTTGAGTAATTTGATTATTAAAAAAATATTTTAAGTAATGTTAACAATTATAATTTATAAAGTTTTATTAATTATGTTTTAGAAGTAATGGCAGTAGCATATCATAGGAGAGGATCTTATTCAATTGCACCATGTTATTTGTCTGGTTAATAAAAAAAAAATATCGGTAAAAAGAATTTATATTAACTCACATAAGAATTTTACTATATTATTTATTAGGTTAATAAAATATGATAACGCATAACCTATTTTCATCAAATCATATTGATATATGTATTTAAAGGAAACTGGATCAAAAACAAGAGGAAAGCACAACTTTATAGTTATCATAACTAAAAGAAAAGTAACTGTAAAAAATGTAATTTTAACATTTATGTATAATTTATTTTATTTTCCATTATTATCTATTTTGTTATTTAATTTGCATCAGATTATATATATATATATATATATATATATATATATATATATATTAGTATTTCAAACATTTTACTACTGTAGGATTCAAGTAGCAAATATCAAGCAACATAAGCAAAAAAATATTCGAATTATCTTTCAATAAAAAAATTATATTAATATAATTAATATATAAGAAGGTCAGCAAAAAAATAAATTTTATTAAATTTTATTTTTCACTAAAATTTTCACGAGGTTACATTATAGATTATACATATATTACAAAAAAAGAAATATTCTTTTGGGGAAAGGGAGATAGAGTTCAAAATAAATGCAAACAATTATTCTCGACCTTTTCAAATAAATAATAAAACTACATATTATTTTTAATATTTTAAATAAAACTGTGTATTACTAATAAAATAGCATCAAATGATACATTATATCTTTATATAATTTATGACTTCATGATTTAAATTAATGAAAATAGTTCTTCAAAAATTATGAAAGGATTTTGAAGGCCTAAATAATTTGAAGCCTGTCATGATGTTACGATAAAAGACTATTTTCCCTTTCCATTGAATATGTTGATGCGAAGTCAATAAATTAACAGAAATATTGTTTTGCCAGATTGTATATGTTAACAAAGTGAGAAACAAAGCAATAGATGTGCACAAAATCTAATTAGTTCAATTGAAGACCAAAAAAGGGTAATACTTTTACTTAAAAGGTGAGCTATTTGAAAATGGGGAGGCATAGAGTTTTGGAGGAAGCAGGGGGGATGTGAAAAAAGGAGTAAAATAGGAATGAGCCTTAGGTGATCAACTACTTCAGAAGTTGATGAATATATGAAATGGATCATGCTTTCTGTAAAACATTTGACGGATACAAGGTTTCAGAATTAAGTTACAAAATTGCGAAAAATCTTAATACTAAAAATCCTAAACCAGCAGACTCTGGTGTTGTGAACCCTCGTGACATGGTAGTTCAGCAGTCTATTAACTCTCAGGGTATACAGAAAAACCATCTTTTGAAGAAAATGAGTCAGGTTACCAACTCAGTCATCAAACTTTATTTTCTTTGGAGCTGGCTGGGTGTTACCGACCTGCAAGAGCAATTATATATGTAAAATGAGAGCAAAACTCAAGATGCAGAATATTGTATTTTTTAAAAACAAATGAGCAACCACAGAATGATAAAAGCAAAAGGCTCACAATCTCAGGGCATTCGTAGTCAATGCCAGCAGCCTCTATCCTTTTCCGTCGTTTTTGGTCATGCTTTAGAATCCTTTCCACCAATTTCTTGTGCTCTTCTAAGGTTCTTTCCTGGAATGACAGCATCAAGAAACAGAACATCATACTGAGAATCAGACGGGCAATATCAAGAAGGTATACTTCATTATCCAACGAACTAGATACCTTGTCATGACGGTTCCTTTCAATTTGGACATAATCCAATGGCTTGTGACGGTAACTGAATCCTCTCCATCTACGATTGAAAATGCCACACATTCATTTGTTACCATTGGTGATATTCAACAGAAGAAACTAATTATAACCTTTAGTCAAGGCACATAATATGTCATTTGACAGGACTGCAATTCCTCTCAGCCATGTGGGGTTATTAGGTTAAAGGGGAGTTCTAGGCTTTTTAACCAGCTATTCATGCACATTTTGAGATATGATAGTTTTCCTGACTACTATTTGGCATTCTGTTCAGAGAATCTTCTGAGGTCCATAGGGTTTTTTTTTGGGGAGTCAATATATTCTTGCCTATTAACAGAGAACGTCACCAAAATAATGGGCCTACAAAACAAGATCTGGATAGAATTTTTACCATTCACGGACCAGAAATGGTAATAAATCTAACTTTTTGAGTGTTCTAATGCACTGATACTTCAATTTGTATCACATTATACGAAACTCTAAGATACCTTACCAGTACTTATCGATTAAGTATCTAGTCAATGAAACTAATACTTTTACAATGAAAATAATTTATTTTATTTAGATAATGACTAAGAAATGTGATTTCAAATTGGATCTGCACAATTGCAACTACATATTTATCATGTTTTAAGAACTTCTTTACATTCTTAAATACATATCTGTCACATCATATTCTGTTATTTTCAAAATAAGCATATAGCAGTATCAGATATGCATCATGGTCTGAATCTAACCAACCCCCCATACCCAAATTGGTCGAGGCAATTCCTAATTCTCTATCTGTTAGTATTTTTTTTTTTCAATACTCTAAATAGATATCTTTCTTTTTCACACATGTAAAGAAACGAGGTGGAAAGAAAATAGATGATTAGACACTAATAGTCTACAATTAAGAAAATATGTAATGAATCCTTAGAAGGAAATAGATCCGGAAAAAATACTAATTAATAACTTACAATTTTGGATGAACATGCTCCGGAGGTACAACATGAACTTGGAGAAGGTGCTCAAAAAGGAGATAATTGTGCATAGTATCAGCTACAATTTTTGCTACCTAAAAACCAAGGCATTATTAGAACAAAGAAACTGGATTGTATTATAAACACAATAGGACCAAAAAAAAATGTCATGTCATAGCACAATCAATTAATCCGCATAAACAATAAAATACCTCAGGAGATTCAAATTCAATGTACCCAAAATGTCTCGATTTTCCTGTCTGTCAAAGAACAAGAAACACATACTGTAAGTATCAATCATCTAATACCAATATCCATCATCACTAAAACGTTAACAACAAACAAATATTGCAGCAACAAATATTTAACGAAACAAATAACTTGATGGCTGCAAACCCATACATCTTTTCAAAAGGTAAGAACTAAACAAAAGCGAAATTACTATAATATTGATTGATTACAGAGGCTTCAACTTCTATCACAAACTCATAACTAAGTGTGCCACAATTATCATCAAGTTGACACAATCACACAATTATGCAAATAATAACAAGCACATGTATTAAAGGATACAAGTTAACACGCATGAAACTAACCTTTTTATTTCTCGCGACTCTCAACCTCTTGATGGTTCCAAATTGTCCAAAATAACCTACAAAAAGCAATCGTAAACACACACTCCACAAAAACCACTAAAAATCTGACAAAAAAAAAATCCATGAGCACCTTCCATCTCCTTCTCATAGAATCCATGCGGAATCCTGGACACGTACAACACCGTGGCGGTATTCTCCGGTGGCTTCTGTTCGGCGAGCTTGCGAGCAGGACCACCTTCCAAGGGCTTCGCCAATTCAGAAATAAAATTAAGCACAATATTAAAGGAAAAGTAAATTGAAAACTGAGAGCACACGGAATCGGTATTATCGGCGTACCAAAAAATCAGCACCCTGAGATGGCTTGTTAGACGAAGCCTTTTTCATGTTCTTCTTCATAGCTTTCTTAGCCTTTGTTCCCATGTCTGTTATGCCGAACCACTTCTCTGCAAAGAAAGGCCTTCGCGACAAATCGTAGAAGAGAGTGGTGAGAGAAGTCTTCCGTTAAAACCCTAACCCCTTTGAATGGATTCTTGAAAGAATAATACGACACCGTTTTATCATGTGTTTGGGCTAAACAGTGTACATAAGACTGGCTGGGATGGGCTTGCTCCATGCTTATCAGGCCCAATTTTAATAGCTCAATTTCAATGGATGTGTTAAATATGAAATAAAATCCAAATTAACTAGATTTATTCATACTAATGGAAATACATTCACAGCAGTTTTATATTTGTATTTTTTATTTAATGGAAATTAAATATATATTTATATGATGCATTAAGTTTGAAGAAAACTTATTGAAGATAAATTAAATAAAGTGCAAAATAAATAAAAATTAAATATGTGGTAGTTTTGTGGATGTAATGGTTTCTCTGAACATTTGAAGATATAATATTAATATTTATTGAAATGTAAAATATGTGGACCAAAACTAGATATATGTTATATATTTTTATAAATAATATATATATATATATTAAAATAAATATTTTTAATATAAATATAATTTTACGTTAAATGGATACTATTGATTAAATAGCAAAATTATATTATTAGCTATAATAATTTCACAAAACTATATTTTAAAAAATATAATATCATAAACAGGAATTATAAGGTAAAAACTATTCTCACAAAATCAAGGTTACTTTTGTAAATATACATGGAATTAAATAAAAATAAATTAATAAATATAAAAATAAAAAATATATATATATTTAATAATTAATCGTTAGAAAAATGAAATTGTCATATTTAAAGAGAAATTCATTTTGACAAACAAATTAGGCAAGTGTTTTGATAATCACTAATGCATTGAATAAAGAATAAACATGTCAAATCTTGAAATATATTTAACCAAAATAAGATAACAAAAAAAGAAAATTTCATGATTTTAATACACAAGTATATTAATATTAAGTAAGAAACAAATTTGAATTAGCATAAATTTAGCGTACAGTAGTTTTAAGAAATTATTATTAAATTTTTAATGTATATTTGGAAAATAATTTAAGAAATTATTGTATTTAAAAAAATTATTTAGATTGAAATGAGGTTAGATGTAAAAGAAAAGTCGCAAAGTAAAGAAAAAATATATATAAAAATATATATTGTATGCTTTGTTAAATTCAGACAAAATTTTTATTAGATAATTTGATCATATACTCTTATTTCATCTATTTGAAATAGTTCATTCTTTAAAAAATAAAGACAGTATACAGGATTCATAGTTTTTATTATAATAAATGTTATTGTCTAGGTGCTTTAATATCTTTGTTTTATGTATAATTGTCAAAAACTTTGTTAAAGTTTTTAAATCCTATTGTATCATAAGATTTTTAAATGATATTCTTCCAAATGCTTATTCAACAACACGGGACTTAAATTTTTGTTCTATCTTGTTTATGATGTCATAATATCTTATAATTTTTTATAAATGACTTTTAATTTTTTAAATTTTGTATGTTTAAAATGGTGTTGTTAATAGAAGAAAATGATGTTCAAAACTAAATATACTTTGAAACGCAACAAATTGCAGTATATAGAGATTTTAATGAGTGCATGGGATCAACAATATATTTAATTGTTTTTAGAATTTAACTTGTTTTCTTGTATTTCGAGTTTAATTGTGTTTTAATTTTAGTCTAGTTAGAATTTGGTCCATTATTTTAAACCCAATTGGAGGTGAAGAAGGAATAATATAAATACTCCTCTTGCTTGTAAAATACTTTTGAGTCATTAATAGAATTGTAATATTTGTTTCTTTGTAAGAGTGAGTTAGCACAATCAGGTTTTCTTTTTGGAATGTTGATCTTATGAAACAATAAACTTGAATTGAATTGATGAATCATTGGTCATTCGAGAAGCGACTGCATTAAGCAGCGATTACATAAACTGAAGCATATACATTCGTAAAAATTAAGTGAACATCATTTATAAAATCAATTGATTAAACAACTAAGATTATGTTAATGCCTTTGGAATTTTTATTTCCTCAGCAAATTGATTTGCTTGCAAGCGAGTGCAAATAGGAGTTAACATGAATCATGAACGCTTGATGGTGTGAGTTTGTGCAATTTATGAAGGTATAATCAATTTAGATCTATCTTTCAGTGGCATTGCATATTCAAATCGTTCAAATTCAAATTGATTTTGGTGCATGCAAGTTAAAGAAAAAAAATCAAATAAATTGAGGTAAGTGTTGAGTTTATTTCATGTTGCATCAATTTTTCCTAAAGTCTTATTGTTTTAGTCTTTCTTTTATGTCCTAATTTTGACTTGGGTATTTTGTTCATTAATTTTCTTTAAGTTTATTTTTTCTATTTGTAGTTATGAGACAGTCTTCTGAGTTGAACTTTTAAAAATTATTATATGTTTCAACGTTTAATTTTGTTTGGATAGATAAATTTTATTTAAAAAAAAATATATTTGATCATTATTTTGAGATTTGTTCGTATTCTTTCCTTTTTTTTTAATATATATATATATATATATATATATTGTTTTTTAATTTTCGAAAAAGAAAAATATATGGTTTTTGAAGAAAATGAATTCAAGTTTGATGCATTATTTATTTATTTTTTTCAAATAAAAAATTAAAATTAAAACAATTAAGAATCGAATTTAATTAAATTCAAAATGAATAAAAAAAAATTCAAAATCGGTAACCCACCTCCTGACCCCTTGGATTAACAGCCCACTTTTTTGACAATTTTCGTATCTCCTAAATCTTCCCATTACCATGTTTTGTTGTTGTATTCTAATCTTGTTGGTTATGTTTTCTTTAGTTACTTTCATTTCGTTTTGATTCTGTTGAGATTTCATATAAATAAAAATGCACATATGCGATTGTCGCATGGCCATTACACTTTATCCCATAAAAAGTGACCATGCAGATCCAAAGATGATTTTTGTGTAAGAGACAAAAAAAAAAAAGGGAAAGTGTTTGAACCCCTTTAAAATGGGCTATAATAACGCGTTAAGGGCAATTGCTTCCTGCACCCCCACAATTGCTTGATGCACCAATCAATATTATGTTATGCCACAAATACCTTTGTAAAAAACCATAACTTAGAGTTGCAGCCTTTGTGTTTTTCGATGACGCGGGCGATGGCGGATGTTGGTGGTGGAAGAGAAGGTTCTTTGGCAGCGTTTTGAGGAAAGTGGGTGTGTTTTTGGATGGTTTAATGGTTGATGTAGGGTATACAGCAGATGTTATGTGGTGGGAAGAATTTTTGTTCCAAAAAATAAAATTCGAAAGAGGTAGTGAGTGAGAAAATGAGTTACGGAAAAGGATTTCTGTAATAGGAAGTTGGCCGCTCACTACCTCTTTAAAATTTTATTTTTCTGAACGAAAATCCTTCCCACCACGTAACATCCGCTATATACCCTACATCAACCATTAAACCATCCAAAAACACACTCACTTTCCTCAAAACGCTGCCAAAGAACCTTCTCTTCCACCATCAACATCCGCCACCGCCGTCGTCATCGAGTAACACAAAGGCTGCAACTCTAAGTTATGGTTTTCTGACAAAATATTTGTGCAGGAAGCAATTGTGAGATGCAGGAAGCAATTGCTCGTGTTAAGATGTCTTTAAAATGTATTGTTCTCATTTGTAGCCCAATGTCTGCAAGTTATTATTTGAAAAAGAAACAAGTAGTTATATCTCATTATTATTATCATAATAATATTTATTATTATTATTATTAATTATTATAGCTATGTTAAAATTTTGATATTAACCATTTTATTGGAAGGTTATATGAAATTGATATTACCCATAAAGTGATATTTGTAATTGTGACTTTATTTCCAAACTGAAATCAAACTCTAGTTCTTGGTAGTGTCAACTAGTTGTGTCAAAAACTTTTACTTTCCCTTTGAGTTACATATACAGTATAATACCATGTTGTAAATAGTTTAAAATTTCATTCATTGTTTTTTAAATAGCCGAAAATCGTGTATTCAAAAAACCTGCATTAACCTAGACGTGGATTAAAAATACAGTGAAGTATTTATCATCAACTTGTTCCAAACAAGACATGTTCTCTAATGCAGGGCAACATATTTGTTTGGAAGTTTGAAGAAAGGATAAGAGAGAGAGAGAGGGAAAGATAAGAAGGAGGTAGGAAGTGTGAAGATATCTATGTTAATATTAGTTTTGAACAGTGGCATGATGGTGGCACGGCGCCTTCCCTGCTCATGTTTTGCAGTACAACATCCCTTTTGCCTTCAATAATTAAAAGATGATAGAGAAACAAGAAAGGGTTAGAAATGAAGTTATTGGAAGGCAATGGAGTTGTTGATTGAAGCCAATGGGCCCGACAGAAGAAGGAAAATATGGTGAGGAGTGGGTGGGGTTTGGAGAAGAGATTCAAAGGTCAAGGAAAATGAAAATACCTAGGCCAAACCTATGAATGAAGTGACCCCTCAAAATGAGGCCAATGCATGCATGCATGTTACCTCCCAATTTGCATGTTTTAACTTTTCAATATTTATTTATCTATTTGATGGAAAATTTTTAACATACATATTTTAGATATTTAAGTTTGAGTTGCATGTTTTAACTTTTTACTATTTATCAATTTAATTGATATAAAATTTTTAACATATATAATTAGATATTCAAATACAAATCTAAATTTTATATTGAGTAAAAATATAAAATTAAATAATATATAAAAAAAAAATTCACAAACTTAATGTTTTAAGATTTTAAATATAAAATAGTTTCATTTTCTTACATAAGTCTTGAGACTTATATCTCATTCTCATTTGTTCTTTTTGATATTTCACTCAATTTTCCCAATATATACTACACCAAAACTTGAATTTCCTATCGCTAAATCTGATTTATAAGGTGTGTCATTTCATCATGTTATATACACTTCAATCTAGATTTTAGGTGTAATGTGAGGCACCATTATCATTCACTTCCAAATTTCATATAGTTCCTTTATGTTGTTTGATTTATGACATGTACCATTGGTTGGTTGCATGCAGTGAATACAGAAGACCCCTTTTAAATTTAATTACGAATGTGCGTAGTTGTTTTAATAGCCACGTCTTTCTCTTTCTCTGCAACCCATGCACGTATATAGCTAGACAAGGGTTACCATCAAGTTTTCAATTCCATCAACCATTTTGTGAGTTTCGTTTCGTGTCCCATTAGCCATTGTTTGCTTCACATCATACTTTGCTTATTTTGAACCATCTAGCTCATTATAATTGCTGCCCATCTTTGTCATTGTTGGCTTCATGTCCAGCACAATAAAGTAGACTGCACTGTTCATAGATATGAAGCCTCTTAGCTTATTTTTTCTTCATCTATTATGCATGTTCTTGATCATTATATATAGAATTGTTTTTCTGTGCAATTAAATTTTGTTTTTAAGTTTTACAAAGAAAATTATTTCATTCCTATACTAATTTTTCATGTTTTCATAAATATTTCTATCACTGTTAATTTAAAAGAACGTGATTGATCAAGCCAGTAGAAGATAATGTACATCTGATATGACATGTTTTGGTACATGTCAGATTATTAGGAAGCAGTGGTATTAATAATTAAAAGGATGCAAACATCAAAAGTAGCTAAAATTTGAACACTATTCATATAAATATTAGTTTCTCTAGATTCTGTTTTTCAATGAGTTTTGCTATTATGACATTCTGGGTCATGTATTAGCCACTTCTTTCTTTTAGGTCCAACAAGAAAAAAAGGCAAAAGAAATCTCTTAATTAAATGGTGAACAAGTTTAGAAATTTTGTGCTTGGAAAATTTATTGTCTTCACATTGAGATGTCACAACCAAACTCCCACTTTTATTCAACAACTTTGAATAAAATGGATCTTACAAAGTAAATTAAAAAAATAAGTGATAAAGTATAAGTAAAAGCATAAATGGGTTGATTTTTACAACAATACTTTAAAAATTATGCATAAATTGACTTTTAATACAACATTAAATGACAAGATGAACAATAGAGAACAAATTAATTAATGAGCCTGATTAGGTTATTACTGATTATCTGACACAACTAATGAAGTCATGTTTATTATGAGCCCTGATTAGGTTATTACTGATTATCTGATACAACTAATGAAGTCATGTTTATTATGAGCAAAGAGTGTATGTATGTTTAGCCTGATCAGGTTAATCTGATTAATTATCTATAATAATCCAATCATATTATGGCATTCCTCTTCTTTCTTTGTTTTGCCCTAGCTTTTCTTTATATATATAAGATATCATGCAGCTGTGAAGTATCCTTTTCGCACACTTAACTATCCTTTATGAATATTGTTGAATTTGGTTTCAGATTTTTGACCACTAGACCATGAAACTTTTGAAATGTGCATGCATATTTTTGGATGATGCAAAAGCCAAAGCATTACTCTCTGTCACTCTTGCTGGCTTATTTATGTCTCCTTATCAACACATGCCCTGTCTTCCTCTATTTGTTTCTTCATACATGTATATATATTTCATCATCAACAACATAGTTTTATTGGATATATTATCATGCCATTGTACATATAGCTGTCAGAAACAAAGTATTTATTTATGTATGTTCTTAATCCAACTAATTATCAAAGCCTAAACCCATTGTAAGGAGAGAAAAAAAAAATCAAAACCTAAAATGTCATGCAAATCATCCACTTTTAGGGAACTCCATTCCAAGTGCATTTGCTAAGAAACTATAAACTCTGTTAAAATGTTAGCATTATAAGAAAAAAATTATTTAGATATCAATTTTTAGCTACCAAATAAAATAATTATTAATTATGACTAAAATAACTACCAAATTAGGTTTTGGTTGCTAAATAACTACAAAATACAATTAACGATTGAATTTAGTAACTAATTAAGTCAAGATAATTGTTATCTAACATTAGTTATCAATATTTTAGTCGCTTATATCATATCATTAGATTCTAAATTAGTATCTAATTAAGTTAAAGAGTAATTTAAAATTTAATGGTATAAGTGACTAAAATCTTAAAAGCTAATGTTTGATACTAATTATGTTAACTTAACTTAATTGATCATTAAATCCAATCATTACTTTTATTTTGTAGTTATTTAACAATCTAATTTAATGGTTATTTTAGTCATAATTAGCAACTATTTTATTTGGTAGCTAAAAATTAATCTTTAAATATAGCCTTTTTTTTATAATGTAAATTTTGGCTAAAAATAATTAACATTAAATGAAGTTGTAAAATGCACTCTTCTTAACAAATTATATATGTTAGTTATAAATATCTGATAATAATAGTTGAGAAAATAATAAAAGAATGCACATAAACTTTATTTTTTTAGGCTAATTTAATTAAATTCTTATTCAACGTAGTTCTGATAAGTGCTGTTTGATATGAGAGTTGCGGCTTACGATAGCATTCCTATTTTGGGTGCAGCTTTTATTTTCTAATTTCCCACTTCATTTTGGAAAACAAGTTCCCCACACGGCAACTTCTATTCACCAAAGAACAAGAAGAAAGTCACCATAAAGTTTTAGATTATTTTGTATTCTAGATAGTTTTAGAACATGATGATATGAAGCAATTCAACATTCTTTATGGAATTATAAGATAACTATAGTTGTTGGACATATGGCAAGTTCACTGATCATACAATTATGAAAATGAGTATCATTGCCATAATTATTGAGGTTTAATACTTACCCTTTTGTATGAAGAAATAGAGAGGAGCAATTCATGAATGTGTACCAATAGATAAGTTTTTTATTTTTTGGTTTAATTAAATTTAAAAGAAAATATAAGGATATATGATAAGTAAATATTAGACAAAAGCAGGAAAACTCGAAATTTTGAGTATCCAATATCCAACCCTAAACTTGTAATTATACTATTAACTGTAAAACAAATTTATCCTAATCTCTTAGTAAACAATTATTTTATGAAAATTAGGAACCTTGATTTTTCTTATGCGAACTAAAAATGAGCATTAATTCAGTAAATCGTAAGGCAAACATCCATATAATATATATATATATA
>Ga0209489_106805_pt1 | contig 17878 bp, 14 predicted proteins | sample SiratrowhiteBW_FD_187527 | JGI IMG/M metagenome (GOLD analysis project Ga0209489, IMG submission 187527) | Root nodule microbial communities of legume samples collected from California, USA - Siratro white BW (SPAdes) (version 2) | ecosystem: Host-associated > Plants > Roots > Nodule | place...
TTTGTTTTTTTTTTTTTTTCTTCATTGGTGGACTCACAACACTAGCCACATAATCTCTTGACAAAATCAAAGTTAATATGCATGTTAAATAACAAGCATATCTAGAGGCTACATAACATTTATAAATGGATATGTAAGATTCCCACACACAATTCTTATAATATAGTAATAGTGAAAAGAAACCTTCCACTTGTTTATATTTTCTTAAAAGTAGATAAAACTGTTGTAAAAAAATGATAATGATAGTTAAAATAAATAATAAATGATGTGTTGTGTAGTTAGAAAAGAAAATGAATAATGCATATCAGAATAGCATATCAGAATAATATATCATTTCGTATATATAGTAACAGATAAAAGTAACATAACATAAGAATAATATAAAATATAAATAATATTTTAATATAATAAAAACGTTATAAATAAAATATTTTTTATTAAAACTCTAAACATACAATCATTACGTAATTATTAAAAATAATTATAAATATATTTTGTGTAATCTTCACACATACGCGTGCATGTTTATATATATATAGTTTTATTCTTTATAATTGTAGATAAATACTAAAACTATTTTTTTAAGATATAAACCAAAACATAAAAATTATGTGGATAAGAAAGTAAAAAAAATATATATATATTTAGTAACATTAATGAAAAGAAAAAATACAATTAAGAAATCTCCATAAGCAACTCTGATTTAGGAATAACTCTGATTTAGGAATAGAAGAACAAAGATAACCAACAACCTATGCAAAAACAATATTGTTAGTCTTTCTTTACATTGGTTTGACAATTTTGTTGCAGCACAGGGTACACATCCGTCCATTGGTGACAATATGAACACAATTCCAAGAATATGACATTCCCATATCCTGTGCTGAAAATCACAAGTAAACTGTTTTATGTAATCAGAGTAGTTTATAAATACTACAACTTTCATCTACTCCAGAGATAAACTAGTCTACAACGCCAGTTCCCAACAAGAAAGACCCTTTGTAATGAGATCCTCATCTTCAGCATGCTAAGGATACCAATGAAATTAAATGAAATTAAATATAGCGCAGAAAACAGCAACCACCTCCCGTTTCAATCCAAGGGTATGCTGATAACAAATAAAACATCAGCCAATCCATGTAAGCTTCAAAGAATGATCTTTGACTCCTGGTAGCGGTTTACAAAAATGGAAACTCCATTAAAATTATGTGCACAAGGAAAGCAGCAATGCCTGCTGCTAGCAACTTGGAGAAAGTGCCTATGTGGGAGCAGCCCACATTCACGTGTCCTGAATTGTTGATGTATGCATCCTTGCTCTTGCTCGTGGCCATAGAGACGTTTACAGACAAGGAACCTGACCACCAACTCAAGATTATGACAAAGTAAAAATACAATACATGCAGAAAGATTCACTTACTTCAGTGAACTTACAGTCATAATTGGCCCATCCAATTCGTTGATTAGCTAAGTCATATACAAATATCTTATCTTTTAGGACAAGATCTGCAAAAGAACCAAAAACTTGGTTGATCCACTTGCTGACCAAATAATTTTATGCATAATTGACACAAATATGAAATTGAAAAAAATTAAGTCTCCGAAAAAAATTTTAATTAGATCGTGACAGCACAGAATCTAACCATTTTTATCATATTTTAAAATCTCATTTGAATGTCTACTGAAAATAAACAGCTAAGGTTTTTTGTGACATACCTTAAATGTGTTTTCAGTTTTGCTAATCTCATATTCAGCCTACCAAAACGAATTCTCAAAGAAATAACTGTGTAATAGTGTTTACTACAGTTGAAGACAAGATATTTATCAACGAAGATCTTTTATGCAACTTACTAAAGAGTCCATTTCATAATCAATTTTGAAAAAGTGAGTTTTTCTTCAGACTCCATGCAGATTTTACTGTTTAAATAATTTTTCCAGCTTCTAACCTCCTAAAATTGAGAATCCCTGGTCCCCTTTTTGGAAGCCAATGCACCACATTGAAGCAGCATCCTGTGAAATCAAGCTAGTACATCAGCCTATTATCAGTGATATGAATTTGAAAATAATTTCTCCTACTTCGGCAAGATAGAAGAGGCAATAACGTGACCAAACTAAAAATAAACATACTTACAAGGAAACCATAATGCATGAGGTAATGTTCTGGATCTAAAACCATAGATGCCCCACCCATGAAGTTTAAAGTGACTTGAGGAAATATATCATCTACACTGAATAAGCATAAATTCAAATGAGATCCTCAAACTGTAATAGGGCCAAAAAAGAATTATGATGAAAGAATTTAAAGATCTTTGTTAAAAAATTAACATTGAATTGAAATAACCTGTTTGATACCAGATAACACTGGTTTCCTTTTGAAATAGTGGGTTTGGAGAACTGTGACACAGCAGCAGTTATCTACACATTCGTATAGATATTCAACATCAGTACATGATATACAATTTCTTAAAATTTTAAATGCATGATAAATATGCTCAAGAATTTGTTTGCCCTCTCTTCAACACGATTTTGGGGCAAAAAATTGCAACAAGAAATTTTCACTTTTCAGCATCCAATGCATATTGAAACATCTCCCTATATAGGAGGGCATTACAATTTTCAGATCATATCCTATCTGATAAAACAACTACAGTAACAGTAGTCTTTTCATTTAATAACATGCGCATGTAACATGGAATCAAAATTTGGTGTAATCGGTTGGACTTCTTAGGTGGATACCAGATTTTGTTAACAAAAACCACAAGAGAAAAACTCTAACACAAAACCATGTTTAATAAAAATATCAGGCAAGTTCTAAAGTTTGAGAAAATGCATTTTGAAGGGAACTTAAACCAAAATGTGAATCGGAAGCCAAACAACTCTTGCTATGAAAGCCAAATGTTGTAGTCTAAGTCAGTAGTCAACTTTGTCAAATCCAATAATGTACTACCAATGAAAATGTTGCAGGTCAACAGATGACACGGAAATCATAAGTGAGGTGGCAACCAATAAATGACATGGAAATCACATATGTTGTTGGCTGTATGCTGATGTGGATAGTCAACATATGATGCCGATAGCCATCAGCAAATGTGGACTTGCCAGCTACACAAGGCAGTCAGAAATGACATGACTGTAAATGACACAAGCATGTGGATAAGGTTCGTAGTAGGCTAGTAGGACGTAGTGAGACAAAGTTTTGTGTTTGGGTCTTAGTAGATAATAAAGTAAGAAAACTACATAATCCAATCTGCATAGACAATTTGTCTAGCAAACATTTCTGAGAATCAAATTCCATAACAAAGTTCACTTACGGACACTCATGAGTCAACCTCTTCTAATACAGCACAACGTTATAAGCCTCTTTATAACTTCATCATATGGCGAGGGTCTACACTAATATATGGTAGTAACAAAAGTTGAAAAGTTTCCTATGAAAGTACCATCTTCATACTCACTCTATTAATTTAGTTTGAGGGAAAAAGTAGCAGCAACTCCCCTGTTTTAGAAAAAAAGACAGGGTCTTGCAGATGTTAAATTATCTCTTGTATTCTGAAGTTGGCGATTGGTCAATGTGATTTTTTCCAAAGAGCTTGGGTAAACAGTTTAATGGGCACGTAAATAGCTTATCATATAGATTTTTTAAAACCATCCTTGGAGATTGATCATTCAATTAACTAGGGCCCTATTGAAAAGGGAGGACAACCTCAAATGAACAGCCTAATCTTCTGGTTTAGACAGAAGGATCTTCCTGTTACATTACCATTTGTTATATTAGGGTGGCGGGCCATGTCAGATTTTATGTACTCAAGTACATTTGGATGATAAAACCACAGAAATTGGCCACAGCATACTGTAGTGCCACAAATTTTAAGTAAGAGTAAACTCACAGCATCAACAAAAGGATTGTATGCTTCTTGAACAAGGTATGCCAATGTTGTTCCAGTGTCAACTATAGTTCCTCGATTATTAGTTGTCGCAAATACACCTGAATCAATTGGGAGAAGTTGTCCATTAACAGCAATGCTCTGAAGATTTAAGTTGTAATGAGGCCTGAAATTTCACCAAAGAATTAGACAAATAAAAAGCGAGACATAGAACATAGAAATATACTGATATATATATATATATATATATATATATATATAACTTTTTTTTTGTCCATGGACATGATCCACACAGAATCCCAAATCTAACGACCAAGAACTAATTTGTGTTCGCAGTACATAGCTTCCGCAGGCCAAGCATTATTTCAACTTTGTGGGAACTGATCTTGAGATTACCACATCTACCCCATGTCCCAGGGCACGCCTTAGGACACTAGGGGTCAGTCCGGTGATCCTAGGATCAAACTGCTGGTAATTTGGCAACTGAATAAGCAATATTAAGTATTATGTTTAATTCAAAAACTTATTTCATTAAATCAACAAAGTTTGTTGTGTGCTATCATCTATGGTCGTTTTTATTACAATTTTTGCCGAATAAATAGCTCATAATGCAAGGTTTCAAACCCCCAAAAATTGAAAAGAGGTTTACCACTTCCAGGTTTAGTCATGCTCATTAAACAAGGGTATGACACGTAACGGTGCGCTTCATGAAAATAAACTGTCTTGGTAAGGAGAGGGCTGAGCCCTTGACAACAATATCACATTGAGAAACCAAGAAAGTTTTATCCTTCTCCGCTAAAGGCATGAACTTGAATATACAAACTAAAGCCATTGCTTTTATAAATAGAATACTGGCCAAAATCAACATATTTGGCTAAAAGCAATGAAAAAGAAGTAAATTACCCTTCAGAAAATTGCAATCGAGGATAAGAGATTACAATTTTATGAGCAGTCCTCATAGATTGATAAAATGCAAGAAAAAGAAAATTCAGAAACTTCGTGTTAGCTATGGGTACAAAACAACCACTATTTGGCTAATATTTTTAAGATGTCAACTAGCACCACTGATTTTATGTTTCATTGTAAACAACGTGTAATCTAACTAGCAAATTGATATGCTAAATTCAAGACTGACTATCTCATAATTGTCTACCATTAAGGGAATGTTTTGATACCAGTTGGGAGACCAAACCAACTTTCATTTTCCATAGAATGTTGTGTCATCATGTTTGGCACTTTTTTTTCACCTCTAGATAGAAACAAAAACAAAATTCAGCTCAAACTCCAGCTAAACCAAAAGGTAGTGCGTGCTTAGATTTTCTTTAGAAAATTAAGCTAAGTTCAACTCAATTGGAGTTGATACAAAAGCAAATCATCATAGTTTTTAAGTCAACTGGAGGTGAATTTTATTTCTGACTGGATCTAAGAAAATGTCAAACTTGTAGGCATAGTTTAGTTGAGTTCAACTCAACTCAACTTCCTAACTAGTATCCAAACACACTAAGTAATCTTTAACAATAATTCAAGTACCTAGTTTCATAATTTTCTTGGAAATGAATAGAGCCTGTACTTTAGTATTAAGGAAAAATATGTCCATCAACAGAGTAAAGTAAACTTGGAAAAAGAATGCAGAAGAGAGAACATACTGTGATGGGACAAGTGGGCTATAAACAATACTTGGCTCCAAAATTTCACCGAAAACTAGCACACCTCCTCCATTTTCTTTTCCTTTTAGGCAATGAGAGAAAACTTTGGGTGTCACACCCTGTGATGACAATTGTGATATAACAGATAGAGCACCAGGGCCAAACCCAAAAATTCCATCAACTGCTTTATCTGTTTTGGTCAAATCCCCAGACTGGTAGGTGCTACACCTGTTTCCAAACAATAATCCCAATAGCTTCATTTAAACTCAATATCCATCTTAACATAAACAAGGGAGTAAGTGTGCAAGCTATCACAGTAGAAAGAGGAGGTAAAATAGCGAACAAACTCAAAATAAACAGCCCATATTGTGTCAGTGTTACCTTTTCTCTCCCTTTAAAAAAATTACCTTTTGGCAATATTTTTATGCAATTGGTGTTACCCTGATCCACAGTATTATATTATTACAATGGTTGCTACTAAGCTCAGAGCATAATCTTCACACACAAAAACTACGCTCCTTTGACCCCCTATGAACCAGCTCTGATCTCTATACATCCCCAAACTCACACATGACTATCCACAGAAGTATAAGGACTCACCCAAAAACGATGGTAGAAGAAGAGTTAGAAATCAATGACTGTCCCAGGACTGTGTCAAAATACATCGTATCAGAAACATAATAACCAGTTGTCCCACTTCCATCCCCATACTGAAAAGTGTAGCTGCAATGATTAGCCTGAGAAGAGCATTCACTTGTCGCAGTTTGAACCGCATAAGAACATACTGGATCAGCGCAGGAAACAATCGCAGCAGTGGATGAGCCGGCCGTGTCAAAGAAACTCAGCTGAATCTGTAGAGTGCATACATACAAAAACACCAACAAGAGGATCAAATCATTACACTCTCATCCACAAAAATAAATGTTACACTAAATGACAACAGCTAAAAGCATCAAATTCTCACCCCTAACCCACTAGATTGCGGGCAATTACTGCAAGTCATGCAATTCAGCCACAATATGTCACTTCCAGTATCAATCTGAACGTAAAACTCTTTCGCGGGAGTTCCCAACTTCACTTTCGTGAAATACAGCCTGAAAAAAGAAAACCAAGATTAACCCCAAGGTTCAAGAGGACGTGTTATTTGCTACTCCTAACTTCTTAGCCGTTAATATCATCATCATAATATAATACAATGATCTCAAGTAAACACTCTATAAAGCTATTCCTCTTTCTTTTCTTTCTTCTTCTTGCAAATACGGCAACGGAAAATGCATAACGAAAACGGAATATTAAGAGGAACAAGAAATACACGAGGAAATTTGAAAGCGAAAAAAAGAATTACCCGTACCCAACGACGTAAGGATCGGAGGTTCCTTGGACGGCGAAGTCGACTACGCCACCAAATACACCTTGCAAGATTCGACCGTGGCGTTCTCTGTCGCGAGCTCTCAGCGCCTCTAACTCCACTGGTTGGTTCAGAGGAATGGCCCGTTCCAGAGGAAGAAATGTCCCCGAGAAACCGCCGTGCACCATCGTCGCCGCCAACGCGACGGTGGCTAAGGCGAGTAACAGGGAAACACAGGCCCGCATTTTGGTTCTTCTTCTTCAATAGCGACCACGACGACGCTGTTGGTGCATTGAGTCTTCTACAGAGAGAAACAATAGAGAGAGAGAGAGAGAAAGTAAGGAACCTGGTCTCTTTTCTCTCACTTCTTAAGTCTTTAAGTCAAATATTACACGTGTAAATTAAAGAAAATTAAAAGAAAACTTCTATTAAAAAAAATTATTAGTATATTTCTTTAATTGTATTTTCTTCTTTATCTGTTACATTAAATTACTAATTAACTTGTTCGTATGATACCTATAATATTATGTTAACCTATGGTAAAATTGTTTCACACATCATTTACCAATCTGAATGTGATTATGGATGCTTGGGCAAAGTTGGATTGAAATTTGAAAATTGTAGCATGGCAATTACCAAGATTGAAAAAGATAGAAAGTGACGTTAAAGGTACAAATTTAATATTGATTGGGGTAATTAGAGAAGCAGTAAGTCCTTATTTTACTAGGAAAGTTATTGATGTGTAAAAAGTAACGTTTGTTTGAGTTATAGATTTTGTATGTGATGAAAAATGGAGGGGAACAGAACCCAATAAAGGACATCCGTTGTCATGCACTGTCAGGGCAAGACTGTGGTACCTGCTGCTGCTTGCAGAGCAGAACCTTTTTGGACTATCTCCTGTTTTTTCCTTTCTTATTTATTATTTTACTTGTCACTCTTGTCATTAAAAAATTTGAGTCTAACCAAATTCACATAATTGATTTATTGGGGTAAGAATTCTACTTTATATTTATGGATATACTAATATGTTACTCTAAATTTTTTAATCCACAACATGAATAACTACTGATGAAGAACTTTTGGGGCTGAGTATACCCAATCTTTTGTCCATTTTTTAATAGGTATAATTAGTATTTTTTTTCTTAATATTGAGTATACAAAATGGTTCTTGCATAATGTTAAAGTTCATGGAAAGTCATTTATTCTGCTATTACACTTAACAAAAAAATATGTTTTCGTAGTAGTATGTATCGGACACATTTACTTTTGTTTTTTCTACCGCATCTTCAAACCATAAACAATATATTAAGATACAAATTTATTTTATTTCGTGATTCTCTTGTGTTTAAGTTCATAAATAGCATAAGATATTTTTCTTATCAACCAGACAATTTGTAATTTTGAAAAAAATTAAGCATGAATTGTGGTTATTATTTAAGTTTTTACAAGTATAATCGTATTCTAACTAGTTTCAATCTTTCTTTATGAAAAATAGTTTTTTAAACTTAGATATTAGTAGAAGCTACACAAAATCTTAGTAAGAAGGATTATATTTTTCTTATTATTATTTTCAGTGTTGTAAGTCCATATAAGTATAATATATAATTATTACAATATAGTTTTTTTTTTACTTCATGTATGTTTATTGAACATAACATTATTTTGGTCTCATAATTATTATTCTAAATTGAGTTAAAACCTTGTAAGATAATTGTGACTAGTTTTTTAAGAATGAGTTGTAGACAAGCAATCAAGTGGTGATTTACATATAAAAGTTTTTCCTCCCATGGAAAAAAATATAAGTAGATAGCTCTCAATTTGAGAGTGTTTTATAAAGTAAGTGAGCTTATTTATAACTTGTGTTTGAACTGATGATATTATTACTATTAAATAACTGTTTAAATTTTTAGATAATGGAATTTTTATCTAGTGTTGTTTAAAGTGTTAGATAATTGAATTTTTATAAGATGTTTGTTAGATAACTCTTTTTATTGTGATTTTTCTGTTTTTTTCACACCAACATTACATATAATTTCTTTTAAACTATTTGTCACCTTTTTATAAGCAACACAATTAATATGTTTAATATTTTATCATGTCGTGTTTCTATTGTACAACTTTTGAGGATTTTAAAGATAAATAAGTGACCATTTACATTTTCAAGTTCATGACATCTCTTATTTAGACAATAAACAATGGACAATAAGTCTCATTAATAGGTTTTCCATTTTATAAAACAAATGGTAAAAACTCATCAACTATCTTTTCATATTCTTAACCAATATGACATATTTTTTTATATTTTTAACTAATATTACTACTTTTGAAATAAACATTTTAAATTGTTTAAAATTATAAAATTATAGAAACATTTAGTTGCTATAATTTTAAAGAAATTAAAATATTTACTCCTAGTGATTAAAATCATTTAGTCTTTCGTCATTTTAAACAATTCAACAGATTTACTGATAGGGGCTAAACTATATATATATTTTTTAAAAGTTTATTTTTTTTAGAAAAAATTCCAAATTTGAATATCAACAAACAACAATAATTTGTAACAATATTCATGGATTCTTTAAAATCTTAAAAATCAATCTTTAACTTTAATAATAAAATAAAATATAAAACACTTATTTCAATAACTTATGTCGGACACTTGTAAAGAGAAATGTGATCGAATAAAAATGTCCATGATGAAAAACTAAGCGTATAGGAATGGAAGGGATGATTGAAACACTGCTATGAACCAAAATGAGTTGAAGTTAGTTTGCTTGAAAAATAAACATCCAATCACACATTCTCTTGTGAAGTGCAAATGTGAGGAAGAAAATGAATAAGGTGCTATAATAACACTTTATGTCATGGCTTAGTTCCGACATATTACACTTAGAGCCACATCACTTGACGTAAAAGGTGACTTCCTGGGTTGGGCCTAAATTAATCAACCTATATATAAAAGTTAATTTGAATTAAAAAAAAATAGGCAATTGATTCCTGTGCCTCATTAATTGTTTCCGGCACCCCCATCAAGTTTTTAAAATGACAGTTCTACCCTTCTCAGTTTTGGACTATGAATGAGATATTTTGGAATTACTTTTTCGGAATACAATTTTAGGGTTACGAAAAGTATTTTTCAAAATATGTTCTAAAAAGAAAATTCCAGAGTATATTTTTTTAAGAACTGTTTTTCATAAATATGCTTCAAAAATTTCATTCTAGAAATATGTTTCGGATTGTGCTTAATTTGACTTTCCAAACATGAAAAATGTTTTTCGAAAATGAAATTTCATGTTTTCTAGAATTCACTTTTCGGAAACGAAAAAAAACCTGCATGAAATCACCACATACCACTGTAACTCAACCTTCTAACACCACAAGACACCCCCTAATCAAAGTAAAGCTTCTTCACTCAAATCCAACCTAAATTTTTCTTTACAACAATCAAACGCAACAATTAAATTAAATATTCTTCGCCGTTCAAAAAAAAAAAAAACGCAACAATTAAATGGGACGAGGATGACAAAATGCCTTAAGCAACAACAACGACGATGAATTGCACCACCTCCGACGAGCCAACAACAACTGCCTAAAACCCTAATTCCTTTTATATTAACCCATATGGACACTTGTGTCTTTTCGTTTTATTGATGGATGCATGAAGCAATTGCCCAAAAAATGTTATCACACATCTACGGTTTTCGAATTTTTCACTATCCATATTAGCAAGAGGGTTGTGAATAACATATCTTTCAATAGTAATATATTATTACTTTTATGTTTAGTTTGCGGTTATATATATTTTGAATAATAATTTAACATTATATTTTCAAATTTATGTCATAACAATAAATAATAAACTCTAAATAAAATATAATTAATTAAAAACCTGTCAAAGTTTGGTTTCACGTAGTTTATTTTCAAACTTTATTAGAATGCTCAAATAGCGAGGTATATTTTATAATAGATTTATACAATAGTGTATCTTTTTTAATATAGCAAAACTTTGTTGTATAGGTTATAAATATCAATCGAAGTATAAATGTGAGAAATTTATTATGTGTATTCTAAGTCACATAGAAGAAAAATAAGCAAATTAAATACTTACAAATTTGTTGTTTTAAGATTTTGAATTAGAGATAATATTAATATCTTATGTTATCTTTAATTCAAGTCTCCTTACTGTGAGATTTTTCAGAAGTTAACATCTTAAGAATGTTGTTTTTCATTATGTTAATAGAATTGTATATAAACCTCTCCACAAGCATCTTCATTATCTTTATTTATACTAAAGTTAACATTAACCATAAATGCAAACACAATTTATATCAGAAGACAAGCATATGCAAAGTGATCTTAATGTGTTTGAGGTATATTTTTCATGTTATGGCATACACACACTTTCATGTTGTAGCATCGCTCAAAAGCTTAAAACCAGAGTTTATTATATTCTGAAGTATGTTTTGAAGTATATATGTTTGTAAAAATAAATTAAAATAGGTAAATATTCTAAAAAATAATTATTAGAGGGTTATATAGTATAATTTAATATCCATACAATATTCAAGATATCAAACTATCTCACCAGGTAAATGAAGCGTCTTCTTTTAGCTAATTTTTCTTGATCCGAATACGTTACCCTTAAGCTTTTTGATAAATATTTCAAAAGATTATTCCTTCGCAAAATTATGCTTAGTAATCTCAACAATGTCCAGATCGCTCTACTTATTCTGTAACAATTTTGGCTTTATGCTAGCAAGAGCCTCACAATATATTATTAGAAAATCGGTATCCTAGTCCAAGTTACTTGGAATAGAATGTCCCAAAATATTGCTGTGCACAAAATATTATAGCATAAACCTCTAAACAGAATAGGTAATATACTAAATGGTAGACCAACCAAAACCCCACTAAGATTAAGATTATTCTTAGTTTCAGGGAGCAGTTTTAAATTTGGCATGTGTTTGCATGTTGGTCGGATCCAATTCAACTAAGAACGTGGTGATATTTGATTGCTTTTTAATTTAAATGGTACCGTGCTCGTTGGAGAAGACTTGATCATTATTCATACTTAAAAGAAAATTACTTTTGAAGGTAAAGAACAATTAGAACAAATGATTACATACACAACACGTAACATCGACAATCCACTTCCCCTGACTTCAGCCGGAGATTAATTGACTAATTAATTAACAATTAATGAAATTAAAGAAACAATTAACTAGAACTAATTAATCTGTACAACACAACCCTGTTTGTTTAAACAGTAAATTATTTAACACCGTGTCCATCTTGGAGTTCGAGATCCGGCAAGGGAAACCGGAGAATGGCCGCAACGCCGGTGAGCTGCGCCAGTTGCGGCGTCGAAACATGCATCGGCGAAAACACCAAAGCCTTTCCTCCGCCGTCTTTCACCGATTTCACCAAAGCCGCGTATCTCTGCCTCGTAACAACTTCCTCGTTCCTAAAAAGATCATCGGTAATCAAAAGTGTCTCAATCGCTCTCATTTCTTTCGCACGCTCCACCTCATCGGTTCCATAACACGCGCGGCCCGAATCGTTGCACACCATCTCCCACAACTCCCTAAACGCCCCAATCCTGCTGTCCTTCACCAACTCCGTCACCGCCGGGTCACTCAAAACTTTCTCCAAACTATCAACATCCTCCACGACCATCACGCGCGTCTTGTTGTCCTCCATCCACCGTACCCTCAACTTCCTCGCTTCCGACATCGCAAACCTACGAAACTCCTCGCTCGTCACCACCACGCTCCTCAAAACCTTGAAATCCGCGAGCTTCACCAACGCCGCAAACACTCGGCGGAAGAACACGGACGAAGAAGCTTTTCCGTTTTTTCTGGAGCTGGGAGGGGATTCGACCTTGGTGCAGTGCGTGGTGGCTCCTTCTGCGACGAGATGGATCTCGGCGTGGTGCGCCTGGAAGAGAACGACGGCGAGGTCGGAAACGGAGGTGGAATTTGATTTGGAATGTTCCTGTTGGGTGGTGTCGTTTAGGGTTTGGAGGGCGTCGTTTTGCCAGACATTTTTGCGGAGGAGGAAGGGTTTGTGGGGTTCGAGGGAGAGGGTGTGGAAGGAGCCGGCGGCGACGTGTTGGTTGGAATGGAGGTTGCGGCCGTGGAGGCGGAGGGTGGAGGAGTCTTTGTGGAAGTCGTGGCGCGTGACTTTGAGGTGGAGGGTGAGCTTGACACGTGACGCTGCGTTTTTCTTGGTGGAGGAATCGAGGTGGACCTTGCGCGTGGTGTCGGCGGAAACGACGTCGCCGGGGAGGATGAGGTTGTAGAGGACCCAAACGTCGTCGGGTTCCTCAGCCACAAGCTTGGCAGTTCCCGTTTGGTTGAGGGCGAAATCTTTGTGGAGGATCTTCATTGTTGAAGGGTTTAGCTTAGTTTAGTTTAGGTTACGTAAGAATAGGTATATATGTATGATGCAGGAAGAGAGAGGAGGGAACCTGGTGGTGGTGTTTTCCTCCTTCTCCTCTCTTCTTCCGGTGGAGGGATAAAGGGTGTTTGATCTTGTTTTATCTAAGTTGGTATATTTGGTTTTGTTTTTCACTATGCATGGAATGGAATTAATAGAGATATTGGAATCAACTTGGTTCTTTCACCATGCAAACAATCTATTCCTTATTTTGGGTGCAAACTACATCATCAATGCATGCATTCCTTCCATGCAACCTGCTCCACTTATTTTTATTTATCACGTAATGTGTTTCTGTTTGGGTTCTCTTATAAAATCCAATTTGTTTAAACTATATTCGTATTTTTGTAGTTTAATTGATATTTCACAAATGTTCGTAAATAAGGTTGTATATTCCCAAACCATAAAAATTATTTTTAAAATGTTCATTAAAATAATCGTTACAAAAATTAATCGAAGGCATAAAAAAATACAGACTTTCCATACATGTATATGTTTTATTTAATAAATTTACTACCCACGTCTATGTATTAATGTAAAGAAATTTACGTAAAATATAATAAGTTATCTGTGTATTAATAAAGGTGAAAACAAAAAAATGAGTATTCTCTTTATTATCGTTATAAAGTTTTGGTTTTGTGGGACATTACATATTACTTGTATTTTCTAATCCATGATTAAAAGTAGTTTAGAGTTTTTTTTTTAACTTTATTATAATCTTTCATGGCCTCACTGGATTTATTATGGATACATGAATGGGAAATTTCTTAATCAGTTTTAAAGTTTAAATAAATAAAATGTTTGTTTATAGATTAAAATTAACATTGAGTGTATTATAAATTAAAATTTATTTTAATTGTATTTTTTTCTTTTGTAAAATATGTGCAAATAATAATTTTTTATTTAAGTTTATTAAGCTCAATAAAAGGTAGGAGCCAAGAACATTTTGAAGACATTAAATAATCTCAGCAAAGACAAAGACATGGAAGAACTTAATTAAGTATCAAACATGTATAGTAAATCTTAGCCTACTTGGATTTAAAATTTAAAATTGAATTCCCTCCCTTTTAATTGAATAACGATGGACAATAATCTAAAATTTCATTTTCGTTCTTAAATCTTAAAAGATAAAACAAATTAATTGCTTGAACTCTTTACAAACTAATCACAACTAAGTCATCAATTTTACTCTTTCTTTTAAGAAGAGATAAAAGATTTTACTCCATTTTCTAAAAATATAAAGAAAACGTTTTGCCTTGATCATTATGATAATCGGTTCATATGATAAATTAATGTGGGAGCCGAATAGTGGGCTGCACGTCCTAAGCGGATAGTATAGTAGTGCCCTTCCACTTTTGTGAACAATTCAACTATATATATTCACTTCTTTCAGCCATATATCCCTGTGAATCTCACTTCTTTCATCCATATATCCCTGTGAATCAAAAGAGAGGAAGAGATGGGGTTTCCAAGAGCTTTGATGATCATTATTGCCTCAATGCTGGTGGGTTGTTCCTCAGCTTTGGATGATTCGGCAGTGAGTTACGTGGGTGGAAAAGTGATGTGCCAGGACTGCTCCCAGGGCTGGAACGAATGGGTTAATGGTGGCAAACCTCTGAAAGGTATTGTGGCATTGTCATTGTAATATTTTCCTACATTGCATATTCATATTTTCATTGTGAATTGTGCTTGCACTAACAGGAGTTAAGGTGTCCCTAACATGCATGGACAAGAGAAGCAGGGTTGTGTACTATACAAGTGATACAACAGATGAGTTAGGGCAATACGACTTGAGTGTGAAAAAGTATGTCTATGGCAAGGAATTGGACACAAAACTATGCTCAGTGAGGTTGGTGTCGTCTCCAGATACCGTTTGCAACATCCCCACTGACTTTGGTGGTGGAAAGTCTGGTGTCAAGCTCAACTATCCTACATCAGTGTATCGCAGTTTGATCAAATACATGCTCAAACCTTTTTATTACACCACTCCTATGTGCGATAAACCAGACACTGAGGTCTCTGATTCTGAACCTCAAGATCACCATGGAACAGGAGGCTATTACTAGTTAATCTCACGCTCCCTCTGCTTAATTTCAATACAAATGGTTTATTATTTGTTCTCACTTATTTACTTTTGCAAGAAATGTGTACGTCAACCTCAAATTTGATGACAATATCGGAAAAATATACCTGTGCTCCTCCGCACAAATGTAAAATGAGCATTTCTCATGTCCAAAATAAATTTCCCAATCACAATTTATTTAAGGTTCTTTCATTTTTGTTTTCCAAAGAAGGTTATTGTATCTATTATAACAAAAATAGCGAAAGTGAAGAATCGGGTAAAATGTTCGCAAGGACTTAACATATAATGGGTTCTGAGAAACTTGTAGTTGCTCCCAAAGAAAAGGAGAAGAATTTGTTTTATATTTTACAACACAACACTAAAATCCTATATTAGCGATGTTGAACTCAGCATGTACTTCAGAGTTCATACAAATAGTGTTGAAGGTCTGCAGACGAGTACATACCTCATCTCAGGCTGTACATATATGAACAATCTCATTGATATTAGATTGGTGTATCCCAACGACCGCAACTTTGTAATAGGTGGCAAGTATCTTTGAACAATGTCAACTATTGACAATAATGAATCAAAAATCAAATACGTACTTGCCAATACATGTTACTTAATATTTCATAATTGGCGCTCATACTGTTGATGTTTTAGCAGCAAGATGTATGAGAGTCTTTTTGTGGTAAGTTGTACGTAGCTTCTTGTACTTTTGCAAGAAAGCCGCAAGATCAATCTCTCTGTCAAGGAAATGCTGGTGCAGATTGTCAGATTCCTCTTCAGTCTTATTCACAGACTCTGCAAATATTATATAGTTTATCATATTTAGATCTACCCTTTGTCCCAATAGTAATAAAATTGCTATAGCCAGAACTATTGCTGCAAACTACAATTTTAAGTCACACCTTGAATCCTCTGGATAAGGGATGCTGGCGAATTCAGTTTCAATATTTCTTCTTTCTGCTTCTCAAGCTCATTTAGTTTCTCCTTTGCGGCAGCTAACTCAGTTGTCCGAATTATTCTACACTGTTTCCATAGGAGGAAGAAGAAACTTTAGTAATCATCCATAGTTCGAAAAGAAAAAGTCAAACTAATCATAGGATTGTGTTCTTACTTGATTCCTAAGTTCCATGATGCGAGGTTCCTTTTGAAGATTTTCCTCTGTAGAAGGCAATAGTTTAGGCTCTACTACAATTTAACAGTACGCCGACGAATTAATGGCATTATATCAAATAAAAGAAATTTAATAACTCACCTGCAAGCTGTAAATTCTCCTTGCAAAGTTCATCTTTCAGCTGATCAAGTCAATAAGCCAAAATAAAAAGTCAATATACTACATCACATATTACATTTTTTTTTTCGTTTTGTCTCTTTTTCTTATCTCTTAAAATACATACACTTCAAAACATGCAAAATTTTATTTTTTCTAAAATTTGTTTAGGAGCACTTTGCCATAACAATCAATCCTTGATTAATGAAACAATAGTGTATCTAAGCTATTAAAAACGAAAATTTACGAATTTAAAGACATCTGCCTTAATTAAAATAAATATTGGTCTGATAGAAAATGTTAATATTTTTTTTTTCATTAAATACATAATTAGATACAAGTTACTTCCCACAGTGTTTAGCAATACGTTTAAAAAATATTAAATTAAATAACACATTATATTCATATGTATCTACAGCAACACCCAGTTGAAAGAGCATAAACAAGATTGAGGGCAATCCAGAACAACAGAATCAAGGGATTGGGAAGGCAATGACGGAAACACCCAGTAACAACTACAAATGCATCCAGTAGCAAAAGCAATGGAATCATACCCAATCACAGAGTCACAAATTCCAGATCTAACAATCACACCGAATCCTTTCAATTGTACTGTCACAATTAAGACCAGGTTTAATCTCAGGTGAGTTTATGAGTGTTTAGGCTGATTTTAATATAAATGGATTATTGACTACACAGCTCCACGATGCTGCTATTTTACATCTACTTCTTGAGTTAGCCAAGTCACAAATCCTAGCATACTTATGCATTTGGACACAATCCACCAACACAAACATCATTGCAGTTCAGGATTCTTCCATCCCTTCTAATGTGTAAACTAGTAAAATTCTAAGAGTTGACAAAAAAAGTATGAATTGTATAGGAATAAGATCAACTAACATCAGATGCTAAGCTTTATATATCAGCACCTTTGATCATGCTTATCAATATTGTTGGGAAATATTGAGATTTCCTCCTAATAATATTGAATATTAAAATTAGAGAAACTAGAAAAAAAAAATTTTGAACGGAGTTCAGCAAATAGCTTAATCTCCGGGCACCACACAATGGTACTACTTCTATTAAAAGGGAGAAGAAAATGTTTTGGTACATTGAAATGGGAGGAGGAGGAGTTCTTTTATAACTCACAACCTCCCCCCCTAAGAATAAACCCACTGATGTGGGACTTGAAGTTAGGCCAAAATCAACAAATCTCCACCTTGG
>Ga0209489_106806_pt1 | contig 17875 bp, 9 predicted proteins | sample SiratrowhiteBW_FD_187527 | JGI IMG/M metagenome (GOLD analysis project Ga0209489, IMG submission 187527) | Root nodule microbial communities of legume samples collected from California, USA - Siratro white BW (SPAdes) (version 2) | ecosystem: Host-associated > Plants > Roots > Nodule | place: USA...
ATATATATATATATATATATATATATATATATATATATATATATATATATATATATATATATATATATATAACCTTTATATAGTTCTAATAATCTCAATTATTAGAAACTTAAACAAAATAATTAAACAAACTCTTGAAATGGTTAAGGGAAAGAATGTCACTTAAGCAAATGAGTGTCACTTGAGAGAAAATAATAAATGGTCTAAGTTTATTGCTTCATTTTTACTTGAAAAGAGGAGTGTTTGCTTGAGTGACAATTCTCTCACTTGAACAATAATTCTCTCCTATGATCAAGTGAAGTTTCTCTAGAGAAAAGAAAATTGTTTCACTCGGATTTTCACTCAAGTGAGAATTATTTACTTGACCAAAAATAAATATGAGAGTAAATAATATAATCCTACTTTAGTCTTTTCATTTTATTTCTTAATTTTATTATTCCATACCCACCAACCTCATAGATATTCACAATCTTATCATTATCTCATCAAAATCATTCTTAGTCATCCATACATCTAGAATTCTAAATGGTTTCCATCTGAAATCTACTTGAATGGATTTTACTACTAAATGCACAATGATCAGACACCACTCTATATCCTACACATATTATTTGTACCTCGATCATAAATTCGACGTCATTCTATTGATACGAGAATCTTATTTAATCCCTATACCATGTAAACCATTGATAAGTCAAGCATTTCTACTTGGATAGTGATATTTTGACACCACTATTCATTTTTGACACCATTTAACACTAATATATATTATTATTTTATTTATGTATAATATTTTATTAATAAAATACAGTATCAAATAAAAGTATAAGTGAATAGTGGTGTCAAACTAGCATTTTCCTTTTAATAAAAGTATAAGTGAATAGTGATGTCAAACTAACATTTTTCTAACGTTGTCAATAAAGTGGTTGAACTTCCTAGTCTTTCTCCGTTCACTAATACCTTTTCTTTTCTCAGCATTCATGACAACATTATAGTCCCCTAACATACATAATGCTTTACAAGCCTTCGTACCTTTAAGATGAACTATTTTTGGCCAAACCTCACGTTTTTCATTCCAACTACATGATAAATATACATTCGTAACAACAATCGGGACATTTTCTTTACTTTTCTTGCCCATCATTCCTGAAAAATCCTTACAAGTGACTACTCTTTAATGATATTGATATTTGATGTATCTGTATAATACTTCTAAATAAATATTGTATTATAGTTTACTATTATTATTCTTTCCGGTATTCAAACTTTGTCTTTTCTTACCAAAAATTGTATCAGTTTTTATTCGTTTTCGGGATTTAAAATTTCATAGGCCAATTTAGGCACGTGAAGTCCTATAAAAAAAGTGCTTGAACAGTGATCAGTAGTCAAACATTTGCATCTTTCCCATATGCTGAAAAGCTGGCAATTCCAATTCGCAAGTAATGTGCTGAAACTTCAGCTCCCCATGCACGTGTTTTTCTCTACTCCCCTTCTCAACTGATGTGTGCTTGTTTTCTCCCATAATAAAACAATAGATAAGTAGCTACATATATTACACAATATCCAAAAAAGGTTACAAATTTGTTCAATATTATTTCTATATATGCTTATAATAATTCTAACACAGTAGAATTACTAAAGAATGGAGCTTTTGGTCCCTATAGTATTAAGAAAAATTCAGAAAACAACTCCCTGAGGTAGGAAAGGGAAAATCCGGGGCTTGCAATCTAAGAAAAGGTAGGGAATGTAACGACAGAATAAGTAAGGTTGTATCTTCGGACCGAAAATGTGTAACAATCACGGTATCTATGTGCACTCCAGTGCATTCATTGGTCAATCTAAGGAGGAGTACGGAGCAAGGATTGAAAACCTAGTCATCGTCAATGGTTGACTTCAATCTATTGACCTTCTTACAAACCAACCCCATGGAATGCACATGGAGAGAAATAGCTATCAAAACATTATTTCCATTTTTTAAGATTTAATATTCCGAGGATTATGGTGACGCTTTGTTCAGTTAAATATTAAATAATTCAAACTTTTATATATGCAATGGTGCAACTTTTCTATAACGTATAGTAATCTGCATCTGCTGAACCTCGTCTAGCTCCCTTGTTAATCATGAAAGGGTCACTTCACAGTCCTACCAAAACCAAACCTGATCTGGTGAAATTCATTTTAGTCTCCTCTTCATTTTTTGTCATTTCTCTCTGCGTATCCTTGTTAGTCCTAGCCAAAACAAAAATAGTAGAACTGGGTTATTCACCACTACGTGTGTCACAGTCTGATCCTACCACTGTTGATCATCTTGTATTTGGGATTGCCTCAAGCGGAACTTCATGGCCTTGGAGGAAGCAATACACCAAGCTATGGTGGAACAACATACCCAATATAAAAATGAGAGGATGTGTTTTCGTAGATACCCTCCCACATGAAGAAAATGCCACCAACGATGGCTTTCTTCCTCCTCTTTGTGTCTCTGAAGACACTTCCCAGTTTCCCTACACTTACAAGGGTGGTCTACGGTCAGCAATCCGTGTGGCACGTGTTGTGAAAGAGACTGTGGCACTGAACCATTCTGATGTTAGATGGTACGTGTTTGGGGATGATGACACCATTTTCCTCCCTCACAATCTGGTCAAAACTCTATCCAAATATGATCATAGGCTTTGGTACTATATTGGGTCGTCCTCAGAGATGTATGAGGGCAACCAGGTTTTTGGTTTTGGAATGGCTTTTGGTGGAGGTGGTTTTGCCATCAGTTCCTCCCTAGCACAAGTCCTAGCCAAGGTTCTTGATTCATGCATACGAAGGTATCCCCATCTGCATACAAGTGATGCAAGGGTGTACTCTTGCGTAACTGAACTAGGTGTGGGATTAACACATGAACCAGGTTTTCATCAGGTAACAATTAGGTTGAAACGGTGTATTGAACTCTAGATTGAAATGCAAAATATTGTTTGTGATTTTCTTTTCTTCACTGTGCTTCTAATTAGTCCTCTATTTATGTGATTATGGAATTTGATAGGTTGATTTGCGGGGAAATATCTTTGGCCTATTGGCTGCTCATCCGTTAACTCCCTTATTGTCCCTACATCACCCAGATATCATTGATCCTATCTTTCCGAACATGACAGCCAATAATTCGTTGCAACATTTATTTGAAGCTGTTGATGTTGATTCCGAGAGGATCCTACAACAAACAGTTTGTTACGAAAAGCAATTGTCATGGACAATTTCAGTGTCATGGGGCTATGCTGTTCAAGTGTTCCAGAACAATATGCTTTTGCCAGAGGTTCTGAGAGTGCAAAGAACATTCAGACAATGGTTGAAAGGAAATTTTTTGAGAGGAATATTTAATTTCAATATAAGAGAACTTCACCCTGATCCATGTAAAAGACCCACCATCTTCTATCTAGATAAAGTATCTTCTTCCAAAGATGGTATCATAAGCAGTTACAAGAGAGATTTTCAAAATTGTTCATACGAGGCATCGATGAGTAAATTGGAAGTGATCAAAGTGATGACAAAAAAGTTAAACCTTGACAACAAACAGGTAATCTATATTGGACATTTTCTATTTCTTCTGAACTAAATTAGGAGCATGATTTTGTATTAATTCGTAAGATAAAATATTACTTATAAAATATTCGTTTGTATAAAACTGCAGACTACAAGACGGCACTGTTGTGATGTGTTGCCCTCCATTGTTGGTAACTTGATGGAAATTGCAATCAGAGAGTGCAATTCTGAAGAACTGATTTACATGCACTGACAGAACAAGTATGTATAAAATGCTAGAGTTTACAGAAGGCAATTGATGGTGTAAGGGACTTTTAACTCTGGAGTTTGAACACTCATATGTATGCTAACAGTGAAATTTACTGAAGTTGTATGAATGAATTATTCGACTCAATCTAGACTTGGAAAGAAAAGGGAAAAACAATGAAATGGGAATTGCCTTTGGACGAAAAATAACATTTTTAACCAATACCAGCAATGCAATTTGATGCCATTTATGACTATTCTGAGATTTTTTCTGGATACATCAGTTGCATAGCACGTGAAATAGCTAGTTATTCATTCCAAGGATGCAGTATTGTTATAATGCTGGTAAACTGCACAATTCCTTGTAAGAATCAGATCATTTTAGTAAGTTTTTAGCCTCATCAAATATGTTTGGATCAGAAAACACTTCCTACGTCTCACATCAGTTATAATGAATTCAAATTAGTGGAATCGCAGCAAGAAATATTGTAATTTTGAAATTAGCTACATTATAGAGTTTTCTTTTAAATCCTTATATATTTAGATAAAATTTTAAATAAAATTGCTATTTGATAACACATAACTTTTTGAAAGATAAAATTAAACTAATCCAGGAAGTACTGAATTTTTAAAGTAAAGTCTCCTTAACTTTATACGAAAAAACGCGTGGTCGTCACCCACTTAATTTTTTAGCCAATTTTTTTTTTTTTTATAGAACTTAGTTATTAACAAATAAATATAGATAAAAAATAATCCAAATAACTATTAAGAATACATATTTTGAAAAAAAAAGTTACTTACTTTTCTAAAGCCTGGAAGAATACATGTTTCGAAAAAAAAAATTGAGTCATAATTTGCCGTGTGAATTTTTTGTTGTGTCTGAAAGCTTTTTATAAACATTGTTAGTAATTATTCTTTTTTACTATGTCAGAAAGTTCATTGTCAAAAGACACTAGTCTTTTTAGTGAAAAATTAAATAAATCAGTGATAAGTTATTCACTCAGATCTTATAACTGTGTTGAAGAAAAAATGACTAATGTAAAAAATATTTAATGTTGAGCTAAGAGTAACTTGCTAGAAATACTCAATATTAATCATGATTTACTTGATTAAAGAGTACCTATTTGTATTTTGCAAAAAAAACTACTTAATAAAACATGATTTATGCTAAAAATTAGACATAATATGTGAGATCAAAAAAGCAGTATAAAAATATAATATCTTTATCTTTTTTTCTCTTTAATATTTTCTATTGCATATCATTCCACCGTTTAAATAACTAAAGAAGAAAGGAAAATTTAAAACTAATCTTGTAAAGATTTCTCAATTCTTCTATTTATACTTATATCGTTGAAGAGTGCTTGAAGATGCTATGCTATTGGAAAAACAGGAAAATTTTTAAAAGACAATCCAATTCTTTCTTCTTATGTTATTTCATGTTTTTCCCACTCTAACTTAGACTCATTTACAGACAAGGATTTTTCTTGAAGAAAATAAGAAATGGAGTCAACATTAAAGATAGAATGGCAAGGAGAAAAAAAAGATAAGGCATATGAGGTGTGAAAAATGAAGAAAAGAAGAAAGAAGAAATGGATGAAGATGAACCTCTCCAAAGGTCTCATAATTTAGTCTAATTCATAATTAAATATTGACCACGTCTATAAATTTCTCCCGACAACAAGATTATGAGAAAAAAGAAGTAACGATATTGATATTTAATGTATCTTTATTAAATATTTTTTAAATAAATATTGTATTTTTAGTTTACTATTATTATTCTCTTTGTTATTCAAACTTTGTCTTTTCTTACCACAAAATTGTATCAGTTTTTGTTCTGGCTTTTAGGGATTTAAAACTTCATAAGCCAATTTAGATTTGTGCAGTCCTATAAAAATACTTGAATAGTCAGGAATCAAGCACTTGCTTAGGATTGCAAAATCGGCAACCATACTTTTGTGTGACATTTGCCTATGTTTCCCATTTGCTGAAAAGCTGGCATTTCCAATTTGCAAGTAATGTGCTGAAAGTTCAGATCCCCTTCCGCAATGCCTTTCTCTTCCCCTCTTCTCAACTGTGTGTGTTTTTTTCTCCCATAAGAAAACAATAGATAACTAGCTACATATATTACAATATCCAGAAAAGGTTACAAATTTGTTCAATATTATTTCTACACATGCTTATAATAATTCTAAGACAGTAGAGTTTCTCCAAAATGGAGCTTTTGGCCCCTTTAATATTAAGAAAAATTCGAAAAAAAAAAAAAAAAAAAAACTCCCTTGAGGTAGGAAAGGGAAAATTTAGGGCTTGCAATCTAAGAAAAGGTGGGGAATGTAAAGACAAATAAGTAGGGTTGTAACTTCTTACACCGAAAGTTTGTAACAATCACGGTATTCATGTGTATTCCAATGCATTCATTGACCAATCTAAGGAGGAGTGCGGAGCAAGGATAGAAAAGGTAGCCATCTTCAATGCTTGACTTCTATCTAATGACCTTGTTACAAACCAACCCCATAGAATGCACATGGAGAGAAATAGGTACCAAAACTTTATTTCCTTTTTTCAAGTTTTCTTATAATATTCCGAGGATTGTGGAGACCCTTTGCGTAGTTAAATATTAAATAATTCAAACTTTTATATATGCAGTAATGCAACTTTTCTCTATGTTATAGCAATCTGCATCTGCACAACTTCATCTAGCTCCCTTTGTTAATCATGAAAAAGTCACTTCAGAGTCCTATCAAAACCAAACCTACTCTGATGAAATTCATTTTAGTGTCTTCACTTTTTGTCATTTCTCTCTCTGTATCCATGTTACTCCTAGCCACACCAAATATAATAGACGTGCATTCTTCACTGCATGTGTATGACCCTACCACTGTTGATCAACTTGTGTTTGGAATTGCTTCAAGTAGGACTTCATGGCCTAAGAGAAAGGAATACAGCAGGATGTGGTGGAATTCGAATGCCAATAAAACAATGAGGGGATGTGTTTTTGTAGATGCCCTCCCAAATGAAGAAAATGTCAACAATGATGGTTCTCTTCCTCCCCTTTGTGTCTCTGAAGACACTTCCCAGTTTCCTTATACTTACAAGCATGGAGGTCTAAGATCAGCAATCCGTGTGGCACGTGTTGTGAAAGAGACTGTGGCATTGAACCATTCTGGTGTTAGATGGTATGTGTTTGGGGATGATGACACCATTTTCTTCCCTCACAATCTGGTCAAAACTCTATCCAAATATGATCATAGGCTTTGGTACTATGTTGGGTCGTACTCAGAGATTTATGACGGCCCCCAGGTTTTTGGTTTTGGAATGGCTTTTGGTGGAGGTGGTTTTGCCATCAGTTCCTCCCTAGCACAAGTCCTAGCCAAGGTTCTTGATTCATGCATACAAAGGTATCCGCATCTGTATGGAAGTGATGCAAGGGTGTACTCTTGCATAACTGAACTAGGTGTGGGATTAACACATGAACCAGGTTTTCATCAGGTAACAATTAGGTTGAAATGGTGTATTGAACTCTAGATTGAAATGCAAAATATTGTTGGTAGTTTTCTTTTCTTCATTGTGCTTCTAATTAGTCCTCTATTTATGTGATTATGGAATTTGATAGGTTGATTTGCGGGGAAATATCTTTGGCCTATTGGCTGCTCATCCGTTAACTCCCTTGTTGTCCCTACATCATCCAGATCACACCGATCCTATCTTTCCTAACATGACAAGTAAACAATCTCTTCAACATTTGTTTGAAGCTGTTAATGTTGATTCCGAGAGGGTCCTACAGCAAACAGTTTGTTATGAAAAGCGGTTTTCATGGACAATTTCAGTGTCATGGGGCTATGCTGTTCAAGTGTTCAAGAACAACATGGTTTTGCCAGAAGTTGTGAGAGTGGAAAAAACATTCAAGCAATGGAAGGAAGGACATGCTTTGTTAGGAATATATACTTTCAACACAAGAAAACTTCACCCTGACCCATGTAAAAGAGCCACCATTTTCTATCTAGATAAAGTGTCTTCTGCCAAAGATGGCATCACAAGCAGTTACAGGAAACATTTTCAAAATTGCACATACAAGGCACCAATGCAGAAATTGGAAACGATCAAAGTGGTTACGAAGAAGTTATACATTGACAACAAACAAGTAAGCTATATATATTGACACTAGCGTGTCCTTTTCTTCAGATCTGGGCTCTTAATTACATCGGTGATACTAATAATATTACATTAACTATTCTTTTGCATTATGTTGCAGATTCCAAGAAGGCACTGTTGTGATGTGTTACCCTCTAATGCTGGTGACTCAATGGAAATTGCAGTCAGAGAATGCAAATATGAAGAACTGATTTACATGCACTGACTGATATTAAATTATTATCAACATGTTCAAGCAGCTAGCATCCTTGATGAATGTTGCTTATAGAGAAAGCAAGAGATTGCGTAAGGAAAATTGCAATCTGAAATTGAAACTTTTATACATGCTAACACAGCATTTACTGAAGTTGTAACGATTCACTTGGTTAAACTTCAACCTAATGGAATGTAGTGGCTCTCAGCATAAATTTTGTTTTGAAAGTTCATCTATTGATAGGTTCAACATCAACCATAAAAACACCATGCAGTTGTTGGCTCATTTGGTGCCATTTTTGATAAAGCGGTGTAGCAAAGCCCGTGAAACAGATACCTAATTCAAGATTTTGGTCAACTGCACAACTTCTTGTAAGGATCAAAATCATTTTTTGGACACAACAATTTGTATTGTTTGGATGAAAACATTTAAGTTTATAATGGATTTGAATTTGTCACATCCACCTAAGCAATTTGTAACATTTAAAATCTTCTATAACTTATCATCTATCTCTTTCCCCACTCTCTATATTTATTTATATTTTCAGAATAACTATATCAAATGAGAGTCTTTCATTGAACAAAAATTAAAAGTTATTCAGAAAATAGTTTTAGGAGTTTGCCTTCCACTAGTGTTTTTGGGTATTTTTCCTATCTCTTTCAATCTACAATTTTCATCTTTATTTCTAAATTGATGTTTAACTTGTTTTAAAAATAATCAATAATTAAGAATAACTTGTATCACAATATAATATATTAGTGCTTTTGGTTTGATTTGATGTGTGTGTAATTGGTTTTCTCAAAATCCATTTTTAATAGATAGAGCATAAGAAAGTAAAGTGTGATTGAACTTACCTGTTGTTAAAGTTGGGAGGTGTTATATAGGCTAGTTTCGATCAGATTTAAGAGAAAATAAATTTAAGTTAATCATGTGTACTTATTTAAATTAATTCGGATGTTTTAAAAAATATTTTAGAATTTGAACGAAATCAACCGATAAAAAAATGAGTTAGTTTGATTTAAATCAGTTAGATCCAATTATACAATCTTGAAAAAAAATACATAATTTTGTCAAAAAAAAATACTCACTTAATTTGACTTTAAAAGTGAGAGACAACATTTTTCAACACTTAAATAATCACAAAAATTATATAAAACTATGTAAGTTTATCATAAAACTTCTAGCACAATAATCATTAATAAAAAAAAAATCATTATTTTAGTTTATGTTCATTAGATTTATTTTAAATCATAAATTCAATACTTGAACTACTTATTATCAAATTCGATTAGTTTGATTTAGATTAAATTAATTTTTTTAATTGATTCCTTCAAATTATCAGATTGATCGTGTTGACCTAAAGCAATAAACATATTCAATTAGACTAAAATAAGATCAGGTTTCGGCCCGAATGAGTTGGAATTGGACTGATCACGGACTTCAGGTCAATCCATTTTCAAAAATAATTAACTAAAATTTAAATTATCAAAAAATATTTTTTGTTATTAAATCATCTACAGCTCTTCAAATTTATTAAATCAATACCAATGTATTTCATGTTCCACGTTAAAAATGTCTTTCACGTATACAATCAAAAAATTTGATATGTTGTAATCAATTAATTATATAAAAATATAAATTAATTTAAATGTAAATATGTAATTTATTTGTAATCTTTCATATTGTTTAATTAAATTAATTGTTTTCAATTTATTTATTGAATGTAAAAAGTTTACAAACAATAAAAAATAATATTTTATGGTTCATTAACATTTTTAACCCTAATCTTCAATACCAACATTAATATAAACTAACTTAAATTATATAGTGATCGCAAACATTAATAATATCAGTTTTTATTTTTATTTTTATATATTATTATTTTATAAAATTATTTTGGGTGTTAATATTATTTTAAAATTTATTATTATTATTATTATTATTATTATTATTATTATTATTATTATTATTATTATTATTATTATTATTATTTTATTATTTTATTTTTTATTATCATCATTATTATTATTTTTATTATTAATAATACTTATTCATTATTACGTAAATTTATTTTTAATATTTTTATTACTATAATTTTTATTTCTGATTTTATTTTTATTTTTATATATAATTATTTTATAAAATTATTTTGGGTGTTAATATTATTTCAAAATTTATTATTATTATTATTATTATTATTATTATTATTATTATTATTATTTTATGAATTTATTTTTGATTATCATCATGATTATTATTTTTATTATTAATAATACTTATTCATTATTATGTAAATTTATTTATATTATTATTCTATTTTACTTTTATTGTTGTTTAAAATATAAAATATTATTTATTATTATTATTACTTGTTGTTTTATTTTTTATATTATATTATGATATAATTATAATTGAATCAGTTATGTATTTACGTTATGTTTACGTTATTTTATATACATATATATATAATGGATTATGTGTTTGAATAAATTGTGTGGAGCAAAATTAAATGCATAAATTATTTTTCTTTACATATTTTTCGTTTCTTTTTTTCATATTTTTTAGGATGAGTAGAAATATGGATTTTTTTTTTTTAAATTAGTAGATGCAAACGAAGAACTACTTGCTTTTCTTTTGGTGGAAAAAGTACTCCTCAGAAACAAGCTAAGGAAATTAAGAGCCAGGTTGAACAACTATAATTAGAGTTTAGAATTTTGAACAAGCCTCCTGAAGGAATAGTATTTGACAGAAATATATTTAAAAAGTATTAATATGTGTTGCCTTTAAATTTAAATAAAAACAAAATTTAAAAATATAAAAAAAATAAATTAAAAACATTTATAATCATAAAAATGTCCATCATCAAAAAAAAAAAAAAAAAAATTAGCGCCAAAAGTGAGAGAACTATTTATTAATTCCAAATAGAAGAGACATTCGCCATGCGAAGATTGGCTTGGTTAGATTTTTCAATCCGAAGGACGTGGCAAGGAAATATCATAATCACAATATGATTACACAAAGATTCATTCTGAAAGAGATTCCCTAGATCACAAAAATGCTGTCTAATTAGGAGAGAATCAGAAAGACATAACACAACAATTCCTTTATATAATTATTGATATTAACTTCGTACAAATTATATATATATATATATATATATATATATATATATATATATATATATATATATATATATATATGTGTGTGGATATAATAAGTTGAGAAAATGATAACCATATGAATGAAGTTAATTACTTATATATTCAAAACATTAAAAATAATTTATAATTATTTGGATAATATTTTAAAAAATACTTATGCAAAATTAAAAATTAAATCAAATTGTATATAAATTAAAAGATTTTTTTTTAAATAGTAATTTTTTCATAAATGTATTCTTGTAAAAACCAATTTTAAAAATATGTCAATAATTAAATTTGCTTGACTTGTTTACAAATATGTCAATAATTCCTCCATAAAATTGCATGCTGCACTTCTAGAAACTTTTTTTCTAATTTATTATTTTCAATGATTGAGAGGAGAAAAGTACGAATAAGAAAGATGTAGTGTGAACTTAACATGGAATGGACATAAAAGAGACGCAATGGTTGAATAATGACTAAATATTCTGGAAGAGTTAAATACTCATATTTTTCAGTTTTCTTAGACTTTTTATGTGTTAATACGAGTTCTAATCGTATTGAAAAGAAAATCCTAGTGCATTAAATGTAATTTTTGGGAAAAATAAAAAATAGTATAATGAAGCCCCCTAATAAAAGTTTAGTATCGAAGAAGATGTACTCAACTGTATAGAAAGAGGAGTTAGAAAAATCTCCTATAAAATAATAATAATAATAATAGGTTAAAGGAGTTCAGTCACTTAATTTAAAAATAAATAAAGTTTTAAAACTTAATAATAATTTTTTTCACTGTTTCTTAAAGTTTCAAATAAGCATAAAATAAATTTTTTAAATAAAATATTAAGTTTTAAATCATTGTGTTAGAGTTTCTTTTTATGAATTTAAAATAATAATAATAATAGAATCTTATTAGATAAACTTATAATAACTTCATCACTTATAATATACACCCTATCTTTATTTGTAATATAAAAAAAGTATTAACTAATTACAAAGCGATAAAAAAATAGTAACAATGTAGTAATAATAAGTTAAAAACATCTGACTATTTAAAACTATACAACCAATTTTTGGTTAAAATGAATAGTTCAATATTGTTAAAAAAAATAAGTAACTATATAGTATGTATTTATTTCTATTTAAATTTAGATTATCTTTTGTATTTGACTCTGTAAATTATACACGTAATTAATGATGTAGGTTTGATTTTGTTTTACTGTAACTAACCTGCATTTTAATATTTTGATCCGGTCCTATCCAAACCCATAATGAACTGGATCAACAAATTAGTTTTGAGTCACTTTGAGCCCTCTACTATTTTTTAAATAAAATGTATCTATGTGTTTTGAATTTTTTGAATTTTCTTTTGCTCTAATTGAATAAATAGATTTGTGTGATGAGAAGTTATGATAATAGATTTAAACCATTTACTATCTTTTATTTAAAATAAACCATTGAAATAAAAAAGTAACAAAGCTACTAGACTAACGACAAGTATTAGTGTAATATATATATATATATATATATATATATATATATATATATATATATATATATATATATATATTCTATTTAAAATAATAAGTTTATTGTTTTGTATAATAATTATATTAAAAGATATATTTACTCTAATCTGTAATTTTACATGATTACAAATAACTTTGCACTACTCCTTCAACCATGCATAATCAGTCTATAACATCTCCAGAGAACATGTCGCTCATCGCTGACTTTTAACATTTCATTGAAGAATTTGAAGAAAATTTCAAATATTTACTAATTCACAAGATCACAACTTCATGGTTTACACGCCCGCAAAATTATATTATTTTAATATAGGATATATGGACCTGTTTATTAATTATATATATAATTTTTTTATCAATAAACATTAGCAGTTAATATATCAATTTTTGTTTAACGATTATTCGAAGCTACACCTGTCCTTCCTTCTTTTCATTTTTATCATTAAGTCAACATCGTATTCTCTAAAAAATATTTTCATATATGTAAGCATGATAACTTTGATAGACAGTATATATTTACGATATATATATGATGTTTATGCCAAATATTTAAACAATGTATGAAGCAATTGACATGATCATAACGACGAAATGGTATAAAATGGAATTGGAAACTCAAACTTATCTCTTGCAAAACCAAAGGAGCGAAAACGTCCAAATTCCAAAATGTCAAGGCGCTGCCTAACTTTGACATAGTGCAGTGCAACCAAACAAGTTAACATTATAATAATGGTCAAAACGAAAATGTTGACTTTTTCGATCATGCAAAAAATTCTCCATAAATAGCCTCATTCTCCATAATCCCACTTGCAAAACAATCTCATTCACAATGTCTTCCACAAAGCTCTTTTCCACTTTTCTTTTCTCACTGACCTTATCTCTCATTCTGCAGACATCTTTTGGAGCAGACCCTCTCTTCCATTTCTGTTCAAATTCTGAGAACTTCACAGCCAATAGTCCCTACGAATCAAACTTGAAAACACTCATCAACTTACTCATCTACAAGACCCCTTCAGAAGGCTTTGGTGTTTCCTCCGTGGGCAAAGACCAAAACCAAAAGGCCTATGGTCTTGCTCTTTGCCGCGGTGACGTATCAGCCTCAGAATGCAAAACTTGTGTTTCTGAGGCACCCAAAGAAATCCTCAATCGCTGTCCGTACAACAAAGGTGGCATCATTTGGTACGACTACTGCATGTTCAAGTACTTGGACACTGATTTCTTTGGCAAAATTGACTACGCAAACAGGTTCTACATGTGGAACCTCAACAATGTGAGTGACCCTTCATCGTTTAACTACAAGACTAGAGAGTTACTGAGCCAGCTTGCTGAGAAAGCTTATGTGGAGAAGAAGTTGTATGCAAGTGGAGAGGTAAATCTGGGGAATTCAGTGACGCTTTATGGGTTGACTCAGTGCTCTAGAGACCTTTCTAGCAATGATTGCAAGAAGTGTCTTGATGATGCCATTGATGAACTCCCAACTTGTTGTGATGGCAAAGAAGGAGGAAGAGTTGTGGGTGGAAGTTGCAACTTTCGTTATGAGATATACCCCTTTGTCAAAGAGTAGATATATTGTCTTCTATGGATTCTGCCTTATGCTGTTTAACTATGCATGAATAAATTAATATTGTATTATGTCTTGAACCTTCTTTTAATCTCACGTGTATGTAGTAAAAACGTTGTTAAAATTGATAATATTTTATTTAATTGGCTGTCTAATATATAAGTAATTTTGATAATGTATTCATGGAAACAACATTTGATATAATATACCCTTTAAAAATAGTCATATTAAGGTTCACATTAGTACTGTTTTAGTAAGTCATAAAATGTATTAGTACTGTTTTAGTAAGTCATAAAATGTATTTTTTGAAGTATGGGACATTAACAAGTTGATTTTTGAAACAAATAAAATTATAATGATGTTCATTAGATATTAGTTTGATATTATTATTTACTTATTCTCCTATTTGATATTGTATTTTATTAATAAAATATTAAATATAAATAAAATAATAATATATATTAGTGTTAAACAGTATCAAAATATCACTACCCTTTAGTCATAGAAAAATAATAGTTTGACATTACTATTCATTCATACTTTCATTTGACACTGTTTTTATTAATAAAATATTATAAACTAATAAAATAATAATATAATTTAATGTTAAATAAGTGTAAGATGTGAATAGTGGTGTCAAAATATCGTCACTCTTAGTCATGAGTGTTTGTTAGTAATTTAGTTAATAAATGAATAATATTTTCAGCCGTTCTTTTAGCTCGTTCTTTTAACTCATATGTACGTTGTTAAGTTTTATTTAAAGCACTATCCAAATTGAAACTCTAAGAAATAGAACGATAGTAGCAAAAATTTTAAATATATATATTAAAATTAAATGATTTTGCAAAATTTCTATTTTCATCATTTTCTATTTCTAAATTATTTAACAAAAATACAAAACTTTTGCTAGAGTCGAAATATATATTTTCAAATAATTTTCTTAACTAGAATCTAAATAATCTTTAGTCTCATTAAAGTATAAGTTGTAACATCTCATCTTTATTTATTTTATAAGGTTTAATTAACTCTTCGACTCTAAGCTAGTTTTTAAAAAACAAAATAAAATGAAAATCAAGGATTGTGCTTTAGTATGCATTAAGCTCCATTTAAACTCTTCTTCCAATTCTTCTTCCAATCAGAAGAAGGAATCGTATAAGGCTAATGCCAATTCATGTTACCCAAAATTATTTTTTTTATAGCTAACACATAAAGTTTATTTTTGTTGCAGTCACATTTAAAACTTAAAAAAATGGCATAGTTTGGAAATTTCACATTATATATGCATATAGTCTTCGTGGTTAATTATGTGAGAATACAATTTCACTCAATTTGTAAGTGCTATATTACTTTTATAGTGGTACCATAGTATTTGTCAATATAAATTCCACTATAAATTGGAAAACTTATCTTTATGTAGATAGTGGTACTATTGCACGAGTTTAAGAACTATATATATTTTTTACAAAAGAAACGTTCTAAGATTAGGTTTTCAGATTCTCTTTCTTCTTTCAAGTGTTCAACTTTTCTAAATAATATAAAATGAAAATGAGCGTTTAGAGTTATAAGTGTACTTAAGATTTAATTTGCATCATAATAATTTGTTTTATGTAGTCTTATATTCATATTACAATTCTTGGTTTTCATTTATCTCTATTAAAGCATCTGAGTACTGAAAGTTTTCGTTTGGGTTTCACTTATTTCTCAAGGTAATAAACATTCCCTTTCAACATGTATTTCATGTAGTTTTTTTTATCTTCTTCTGATCTAATTTTTAAAAGTAAAACATAGTTTTCTTTCCCTTTTTTAGCAAACTTAAATTTCCATACTTTTTGTAAATAAATATTCAAGACTTTACATTTGCATTCCGTATCTTTTTCTACTTTTTTTTCGTCTTTCTCTTGTTGAATGTGAAATTGAGTAATTTAGACTTGATATCTTACTAATTTTATATTTTGTTTTTAAATACTTTAAAACAATTCATGATGTCATTTTTTCCATATTTATTGTTTCAAAATGTACTAAAAGATTAGACTCTTAACAAAATAAAAAATCATCCATTTCTTTTTGAGTGAGTGGATAACTAATATTTTTAAGGATAAAATAAAACTATAAATAATTTTTTATGTAGAGTTGAATACATGTAAGAGAATTTACAATAATTCAATCAATTTGACGTAATTATTTTATAAAAAATAATATGAAATAATAATTTTTTCCTATCCATAACTCTCTTTTATAAAGAATCAAATTTCTTAAACATAATGAATTGTTTCCCAACTTTTTGTGCCAATAATTAAAATTTTGTAGAGAAATGTCTTTTAGCACTTAAATTTTCCCTTAATAATTGTTTTCTTTTCCTTCCTAAATTTGGTTCGAGTATTTATATATTGATATCCATCTTTTCAAAATACAAAAACTTAATAAATCTTTTTTATTATTATGTCAATAATAAAAGTTATCAAATGATTATATTTTATAAAAATAATTTCAAAAAGATTTATTTTTCTTTAGTTATGATATGACGTGGTGATAACTATGAAAAGATATAAAAGAAGAAAACGATACAGCCAAGATATTTAGCTTACGCACTAAGAAAAACTAATAATGCATTAGTCAATAATGATATATAAGTGATGCAGGAAAGAAATTTTGTGATTAAACACTAACTAGTGCTGGCTTCAGCGTCATTAGCAAAATCACTCCTATTATCTTTTTTATCATTATTGTAGTTGATATTGCAAGTATTATTTTCCTTTTATTTGATATAGATTATAATTTTTATAAATAAATTCTAAAAACAAAACTATTATAAATAATAAAACAATAAAACTTCCTTTTTCAATATTTGACACAAACTATTAAAAATTTTGAACTCCACACTAGTGTCACTTCATTTTGGACATTAACTCGATTTAACTTATGTATAACATAAACACAGTCTAAAGTTGGAAGAGTAAATATACTTTTAAACTACTTACTTTCACTTTATAACTATTCTTTTAATAAGATATTATATCATAATAGAATAATAATTTATTTGATTGTAAACCGAATATACAAAACAAAACCGATTGTGAGAATATCATCATTCAATTTAAAAATATATTTTATGTGGTGTTTCTCTTGGAGATAAAATCCACAATAATCAGAAAGCATACCTTATGTTTGACTTACATATACATGAGATATTTTTACTTTTTATACCACAAGAAGTCATGTATTTAGTGTTGGGCTTTGTGGAGGCTTGATTTGAGTTAGGCCCAATTAGACAGTAACCCTAGTTTCTCCCTATAAATACACAACTTGTATTTGTAATCTTTAGCAATCACAAGTGAATAAAATTCTTCCTGTTGCACGTGGATTAGGGAAACCGAACCACGTTAAATCTTGTGTGTTGCCCGTGTTCCGTTTTTTCTTCTATTCCTTGCAGATTATTTGTGTGTGTTGTTTGTTTAAGACTCATCAATTGGTATCAAGAGCTGGGTTCAACACGAGAACACAAATTGCAAGCAGAGCCACACAGCAGCAGAACCACCGC
>Ga0209489_106807_pt1 | contig 17875 bp, 7 predicted proteins | sample SiratrowhiteBW_FD_187527 | JGI IMG/M metagenome (GOLD analysis project Ga0209489, IMG submission 187527) | Root nodule microbial communities of legume samples collected from California, USA - Siratro white BW (SPAdes) (version 2) | ecosystem: Host-associated > Plants > Roots > Nodule | place: USA...
AAAAAATAAAAAAAAAAATAAAAAAAAAAAGAAATAAAAAAAAAAAAAATATATACTTTATTAGTTTAGGTCTTTTATGAAAAAAAAAACAAATAAAAAGATGTTTGAATTTATCCATTTTTTTACAAAATAAAAAAAAATAACATAGTTAACAAAAATAGAAAAAATAAAATAAATAAAAAAATAGTAAAGAAAAGAAATGAAAAATAAAATAAAATAAATAAATAAATAATTAACATAAAAAATAAAAATAAAATAATAAATAAAAGGAAAATAGATAAAAAAAAATTGAAAACTGTTTTAAAATTTCTTCTTGATCTACACATTCAATTCATTTTAACATAATAACAAAAAGAAGAGACTGAGTCAATCCTCTAAACTACATTCTTTTAATAATAAAATAATAAAAAATATAAAAAATAATAATAACAGAGAAAGATACATTGTGAAACAACGTTTCTTCCCACTTTCTACAATCCTATTTTCCCATAAGCCACTTATCTAAACTACCATGATTGATATTATAAATTACCCTGACTTACGTTGTATTTACTTTTGCCGCTCGACTGTTCACGAGCAGTGTGATTTGCGAGGACAAGGATCGTTTGTTTCAGCAAATTTACAAGAATTTGAGTGCGGAAAGAAGGGGGAGATTGAAATTTTAATCCCCTTAATATGGAAGAAACCCACTGAAAGCCACATCAGCAATTCAAAATGACATCATTAACCTTAATTTAATATAGATAATATTAAATTTTTACAAACATAATCAATTATAAAATAATTAATTAAATATATATTAAAATTTTAACCTAATCAATTATATTATATAATTAATCAATTATACATTATATTTATATTTTTATACAAATTTATTAAAAATATATAAAATTATAATTTTAATCTACATTAACTTTAAAACATTATTATATATAAATATAATTAATTATATATTATTATATAATAAATATTTTTAAATATAAAAATTATATATATAATTGATATATAATCAATTGCAGGTTATACGTAATATAATCAATTACGTTTATATATATAACATATAATATATATATATATATATATATATATATATATATATATATATATATATATATATATATTATAACATGATAATGAATAATATTAAAAATAAAAATAATAAATACTATTTAAATTTTATAATAAAAAATTAAATATTATGATTAATAAAATAATTATTAATAATATAAATATATTTTAGTTTAATAAAAATGAAAAGAGTTATTTTAAAAGGACATTACCTAATATTAATTTTTATTATAAAATAATAAAATTACTTAAACTTAGTATACAAATTATTTTAAAAAATTCTAATTTTATAATTTCATATTTTAAAAATTAATTATATTTAATAAATTAATTCTATTTTATTTTAAAATTAAATTTTAATTTAAAAATAAATACATATTTTAATATCTTTTATAAAATTTTTAAAATAAATTATCAATTATGTCAAATAAGTAAATTATATTTTATTTTTAATTACTTTTTATCATAAGGATAAATTTGTAATTTTATAATTTTATATGTTAAAAAATATTAAAATATTTATCCTTTCTATCACATCATTCACAAAATTTGATAAACTTTCTACTCAAATCTTACCATCTTTCTCTTGATCGAAACGATCAAACTTCACACACTTTTATCTCAAATCAACCCAAATCCACTATCTCAAATCTACTTCCCAATCCAAACACAGCCTTAGAGAGGGGGGAAAGGAGAAATATTAAGAGCAAAATACAGAGAGACAAAAGAAAAAGAGAAAGAAAAAGGAACACCGTTTTAAAGAAAGAGAGAAGTAGTTTTTTTTAAGAGATCAAACTTTGAAAAATCAATTTTTAGAATTTAAAATTGGCATACATTTAAGATTTATGATTTTGTTGCTTGGTTCTAGTATGATTAAGTGTGCGAACATAAAAAAAAAAAAAAAAAAACTTTCAACTTTTTTTTTATCCGACTTTAACACCACCATACATGTATGTTCCACCTTAATACAATGACTACTTCCAACCTCACATTCTCTACAACACCCTTCCTCCCATAACCACCAAAGAAATCACAAAGCCAAAACATCTCCATAAGAGCCCTACCTTTAAACCAAATACAGTTACACTTTCTCTTCTTCATAAAAGCCTTCTTCCATAACCTTTTACTCTAACCCTTCACTGCATCACTTTCCACTATCCAAAACACCTAAAAACAGCCTCTAAAACCCGCCAAAATTGCACCAAAATTCAATCATGTTTGTCCAAAAAAAACTGCACTCAAAATCACTCCAAAACAGCCCCAAAACAACCTCCGACATCACCGTTGTTTTTCCCACTATCGCTGCACTGCCCGCGCTGCTGTCGTCGCACCGCCCCGTACCGCCGCTTCTCCTTCACCGTCGTCGCTGCAGCTTTGGGTTGGTAGACCTCACATGGATTTGGAGTAAGGTGGTGGTGGCTTAGGGTTGAGGTGATGATGACCTAGGATTGTGGAGTTTAGGCCTTCCTATTTGCACCCCCACATTACCATAGCACCCTTATATCAATAGAAAAAATCATTCTAGGTTTTTTTGAGTCAGCCCAATATTTTCTAATTTTTTTTTTATTTGTGTACCTCCGTAGTTTAAGCTTATATTTTACATGTTTTTTTTTAATTTTTAATAAAATAAAATTTTAATATAAAACTTTGGAAATAAAATTTTAGGATTATTATATTTGTTTAATAATGTTAAATATTAAATGGCCACACGCGTCATACGATATTTAACATTATTCCAAGTTTTTTTAAATATCAAATGACCACACACGTCATACGATATTTAATATAAAAAAACTTTGACAATCAAATAAAATTTTGGAATTCTTATATTTTTTAATAATAATGTTAGATATCAAATGGCCGCACGCGTCATACAATATTGAATGTTATTATTCTAAGGTTTTTTTAAATATCAAATAGCTACGCGTTATGCGATATTTAATGGAAAACTTTAGAAATAAACTTTGGGGTTTTATATTCTAGATACTTTGAAAATAAATATCTTTTTAAAATATGTAATTTTTAAAAATATAAAATTATAAAGTGTCTAAACTTAAAAAATATTTCTTATATTAAAAAAAAGAGACATATATGAAAATTTCAAGATTTCAAAACAATCAACAAACAAATTTTCTCCATTTCTGATGAAGATACATAAGAGCAATGTCAAATCAATCTTGTCGGGCCATTCAAAAAATAAAAAATATTTGTATTTGTTTTTATTTTCATTTTTGTGGAAAAATAAATATTTTGAAAAATTATTCATTTTATTTATTTAATTAAAGGTACTGTATTAGGACAGAACGTTATGGGGATGTTAATATCTTTCCCACATGTAATCGACTCCCAGACCCAAAATTCGGTTTTCGCATACTTGCTATATCAATTTTATGGGTTTTTCCATTGTTTTTTCTAATAAACTATGGTGGCGACTCCTCTATTTTAAAAATTAAAATAAATTATTTTTATTTTTTTTGTCCCCACATGTAATCGACTTCCAGACCTAAAATTCGGTTTTCGCAAACTTGTTTTATTAATTTTATAAGTTTTTGCATAGTTTTTCCTAATAAACTATGGTGACGACTTTTTTATTTTAAAAATAAAAATAAATTATTTTTATTTATAGTCCCGTCGTCAAGAGGGGGTGTTTTTGTGTGTGGTTATCCTTACAGGGTGGGGTTACAGTTATAATGTAAAAAATATTTAATGCACTTTAATATATGAATTTAATAAATATTAAATGAACGTTTAATATATATATATATTAATTAGATAATGTTATCAACTTTATTTATACTAACGTTAAAGAATTATTTAGTGTATTTATTAAATATCTATTTTTCACAAAATTTTATTTTGGGATTTTTTTTTCTTCGTTTTACTGGTGTGAAATATTTCTCAATTAGTTTATTACAAATTCTTTTTGTGTAAAATTTTGTTCTCAATTGACAATAATTGTTTTTCTCAATTACGTTTTGAAAACTTTAATTTGAATATTATTTTTGGAGATTAAACCTAGTTATTCACTAATGAACGACATATTAGTAAGATTTTTATATTAGTTAAGTCATCTTATCTAAATAACGGTTGAACTAGTTAAGAATCATTCAAAAATGTTATGGGTTTATTGAAAGTGGTGTTTTTATTTTTTTTTAGGAAAACTATAATAGACTAGAAAGTCTGGTTGAATTGATGAAGAATAATTTCATAACAAATTCATTCAATAATGAAAGTAGTTTCTCATAAGTTTGACCAAATTTAATAGTCTAATTTTTTTTCCATATCTTTTTATTACAATTATTTAAGAGAAATACGTCTAATCTTGTTCTTGAATGGTCTTACATTATTCTTGTAAGTTACACTTTTGCAAGCAAGAATCAACCACACTGGTCACTTTACCACGAGCATCTGATACATAAAATCATTGTAAGAAAAATGTAAGAACATATTTAGTTTAGTTATAAAAAAAAAAACATTAAACAAATATGAATAAATACCTATATCAACGGTGATGGTCTTGTTTGCGCCACAACTTCTAACACAATTGGAGGCACTGAAAGGTATTTCACATTTTACAACACACTCAGCAAAACACAACACATAATTTTTATTTGAAACCAAACATGCAAAAGCACATGATACAGGACATCGGAGTTTTGCCTCACTTTTTAGAATTTGTACAAAACCCAACATAACCATGATCAAAATTGCAACTCTATTAGCTTTCATTCCCATAGCTCAAAATTTTTGTATAGATGTTATTGGTGTGAGATTTTAAGGAAAATCAATATCAATTTATAGGCATATAGTTTGTAAAGTAATTAACTTTTAACTTCTTGATAAAATTGTGTGTTAAAGCATTTCAGATATTAAGGGTAACGGGCAAGTTCATGTATTAAAAACACTTTAGATCTATTATATTTTATTTTTATTTTTAATATAGTTTAGTCAGTTTTACTTTTTAACTCCTCATTATCAAATATGAAAGTATTTCAAAATAAGGTATGGTCAGTTTTACTTAAAGTCCTTTCTAATTAGAGTCAACGCCTTTCAAAATGTGTGAGTAAGTAAATGGATTTATAAAACTAAAAGACCCACTTAGGTCCACCATATTTTATTTTATTTTAATATAATTTAATTAGTTTTACTTTAAACTCCTAATTAAAATTATGTGTCAAGTCTATTTTGATACAATTAATAAAAAAATGTTATGATGACTTTTTAGAACATTATATCAGGTTTTGAAGATATACATTAAAAAATATTATTTATAATAAGTTCTGTATTAGTTTTAATCTCATATTGATATTGACTTTGAAAAAACTTAAATCTTTCTAAAAAGAACTTTAAAAGATGCTTCGGAATATAATAATATATTATATTAAAACATAATTAATTATCTTACAGATGTGCATTTCCAGAAAATTGATTATCTAAGTTTTGATTGAAATATAAACTTTAAAAATAATTAATTATTACAAAAAAATAATGCATTAGAATGTTTTATTGAGTTTTTATTTTTAATGAGAAATAAAATAATTGATTATTATTAAATATAATGAATTAAATCAATTTCTTATGGATTTATACAAAAGTTTTTTTTTTACATATATTTTGAATGTAATAAGTCGTACACAACCATAAATAATTTTTAGTGGTCATCACTGAATCTTTAAGAATAGAAAGTGAATTTTACTTTAAAAAATTTTGAACAAGTTTTGACTTGAAAACTTTAGCTGATATAATTTCTTAAATTTTTTGTTTTATTCTTCTAGTTATTTATCTCATCAAGTGATATGATAATTTTTTTTTATGAGATAGATGATTGCATTTATATATATGAAGTATGTTTGTAATCAGATATTCAATATACTGATACAACCCTATTAAGAATGTAATAATTCAAAATGGATGTAGAGTTAGAAAGAATTTAATCATTATAAAATTATCTATGTTTTTTTCTAAATGGATGATATTGAGATGGGATGGTGCAGGTTTCCTTATTCCTATTTTTATCTTTGAAATATAAATTCGTGATCATGTCTGGTATTCAATGAGTATAAATTTTTGATATCCAATTAGTATAATTTTTAATATTAGTTAAATATGTTTTTGAATAAAATAAAAATTACAATAAAGTAAATATGTAACTCTATCCATGACGCAATATTAAAAGGTTGTACATTTTCTTTTTCTTAAATATAAATAATAAGGAAGAGATTATAATTGTGTAAATATCCAATCAGACTATTAAAAAAATAATTGAATAAAGGTTAAATAATGATAGAAAATATTAGAAAAATAATAATAGAAAATATTAGAAATGATCAAATGTATGTTTTGATTCAATAAAATTGAGAATTTCATTCTCAAAATGCAATATATCATTTGAACATAATTATAAAAAAAAAAATGTGTAATTAAGGTATGATGAGAGAAAAAAAATACTTTAAAAATATGGGTAAACTTAATGGATATGGAACATCTTAAACGGTTAAGAGAATAATTATTTCTAACAAAGTTCTTCAAATAAAACAAAATTGTGAGTCAAAGAGGATAGAGAAGATATTCTTCTTATACTAAATAGTAAACTAAGGGTTTATACATTTAACGGTTAGAATTGTTGGAAAAATCGATGGGAGAAACATCGAGGAGATTAAACAAAAATAAGACAAGAGTGAGACTTTTATTTCTACTTAAACTCATACTTGGATACTTATCAATCTTCCTTTCAAATGAAAGTCCCTCTTCCACATTGATACACTCTTCCTCGAGACAGAGTACCCTACTCACATAGGACCCTCACTTGTACCGCTATTCACACACTTAGTAGGACATTTTCGATATAGAGATCAAATTGTACCTGTCTGAGTCGATCATCGCCACAAACCATCGACTATAATACTACTGGAAAAATCGAGGGAGGAAACACCAGGGAGATTAAATAAAGGAATGACACCACTTTCAACCCAACACCTTAAGACATTGGGTTTGCGGATCTTCTTTGTATATGTTGCTCAACTTTCTCATCTCCGCACAATGTGAGACTTTGGACTCACACTTAAATACCTAATAAGAATAGAGGATCAAACACTCTCATGTGAAAAAAATTAAACAACAAATAAAATTAAAAATTAGTAGAAATAATCAAATATGTATCATATAAACTATTTGATTTAATGAGATTGAGATTTGCATTTCCTATAATGTAATACACCATTTGAACATAATCACATAAAAGGAATCATTAAGGTTGTTAAGGTTATGGGAGCTATTTTGGCTATTGAGATTGTTTGGAGCAAAGACTTCAGATGTATTTGGCTTGAGTGTGACTCTTTCCTGCTTTGTCAAACATTTAGTTCTTTTAATCTCATTCCTTGGTTTTTGATAGGGAGATGGAAAAAGTGTATAAAAATATATAAAGAAATTCAGTTCAAAGTTTCTTATATATTCTTTGAGGAAAACCATTATGCTGACAAGCTAGCTAGCTTCGTTGGGTATCGATAATAAGTTAGATTTTAAATGATATGATGTTTTACCTGTTCTTATTAAATTAGATATTTTTTATAATAGGTATCAATTCTCTCTATTTTATTTTGTTTAGCTTGGTTGGAGGGTGTTTATCATATTTTATTGTCATGGATTTGACCTAGTCCTTTATGGTTTTGCATTTTTATTTCTTTTAATAATATGTTTCATATCATGACATATGTTTATATATATATATATATATATATATATATATATATATATATTGTAATAAAAGAAAAAATATCTTATGAATTTGTGTGAACTTTGTAAATTATGAAAAAAATTGAATGATTGAGGGAAAAAATGTGTAATAACTAAAAGGGTTACTAAGATCAAGAAGTTACGTTGATTATCTGATAAATTATTAGTGTTTTAATAATAAAAAAATAGATAAAAATGAGAATTTGAATGTATATAAAGAAAGGAATAAAGACCATAATAAGATAAATGTGTGCATTCTTATTCTTGTCCAAAAACCAAATTAGATATATTACTCGTATTTGTATTTAATTAGAATGACATTCTCTATCAAAATCAAGTTGAATCAAATTCCAATAAACAAATGTTTATCTGTTGTTTTTATTTTTTTTAATCCGTTATCTTATTATATTGTAAAAAGTATTTAATGTAATTTAATATATATTTAATAAGTAATTAATGAACATTTAATATATATAGATAGATAATGTTATTAACCTTATTTATACTAACGTTAAAGAATGCTATTTATTGAATTATTAAATGTTTATTTTGCACAAACTTTTGTTTTAAGGATATTTTTTTATGATCGTTTTATTGATTTGAGCTATTTCTCAATTAGTTGATTACTAATTTCTTCTTCGAAATTTGATTCTCAATTGATAATGATTTTTTTTTTTTTCACAATTACGAAGACTTTACGTTTCGAAGAAGACTTTAATTTGAATATTATTTTTAGAGATTAAACTTAGTTGTTCACGCATAAACCACATATCAGTAAGACTTTTACAAGAATCTTGATTATATTAATTAAATCATCATCTCATCTAAACAACGGTTGAACATTGTTAAGAATCATGCAAAATAATATGCGTTTAGTGAAAGTAATGTTTTATATATCATTTTAAAGAAAATCTATAATAAACTAGAAAGTGTGGTCGAATTGATAGAGAATCAATTTCATAACAAGTTCATCATATAGTTTCTCCTAAGTTTGACCATACCCATAAGTTATATTAACATAAACTTAATGAAAAATAAAGAAAATAACAGTCTAAATTTTATTTTTCATATATTTTATTGCAATTATCTAAGAGAACATGTATAATGTTATTCTTGAAGGGTCTTACAAGTTATTATTTTTATCACTTCAGACACTTCTGCAAGCAAGAATCAACTACCTTGGCCACGTTACCACGAGCATCTGATACATAAAATCATTGTAAGAAAGTGTAAGAATATATTTAGTTTAATTATAAATAATAAAAACAATAAACAAATACGAATTTGGTTAAAGAATAAATACCTATATCAACGGTGATGGTCTTGCTTACGCCACAACTGCTAACACATTTGGAGGCATTGGGAGGTATTTCACATTTTGCAACACACTCAACAAAACACAATGCATAGGGTTTATCTGAAATCAAACGTTGAAGTGAACATAACATAGGACATGAGAATTTTGCCTCAGTTTTTAGGATTTGTACAAAACCCAGCATAATCATCATCAAAATTACAACTCTATTAGTCTTCATTATATTCTTTCCCATGGCTTTTTCTCCCAGTCTCTATACCCTAGCTCAAAATTTTGTATAGATGTTCTTGCTGTGACACTTTAACCAAAATCAATACCAATTTATAGGCACATAATATTTTTTGTAAAGTAATTAACTTTAACTTCTTAAAATTGTGTGTTAAAGCCTTTCAGATTTTAAGGGTAACGCCAAGACCACGTATAAAAAACACTTTAGATCTATTATATTTTATCTTAATTTTTAGTATAGTTTAGTCAGTTTTCCTTTAACTCCTCATTAACAAATATAAAAGCCTTTGAAAATAAAGTTTGGTCGGTTTTACTGAAACTCCTCATCAATTACGTGTTGAAGCCTTTCAAAATTAAGAGCCACCTCAACTTGATGTGTGAGTAAGTAAATGAATTTATAAGACTTAAAAATACACTTAGGTCCACCATATTTACTCCGAATTAAAATTCTGTGTCAAGTCTTTTTAGATAGAATTAGAAAAAAAAATGTTATGTTTGTTAATCAGCCCTCTTGATGACTTTTTAGAATATTATATCTGGTTTTAAAGATATACATTAAAAGAATATTGTTTATAATAAGTTCTGTATTAGTTTTAATCTCATTGAATTTGAATTTGGAAAAACTTAAATCTTTCTAAAAAGAACTTTAAAAGATGCTTCAGAATATAATAATATATTATATTAAAACATAATTTATTATCTTATATAGTCATGTGCATTTCCAGAAAATTGATTATCTAATTTTTGATTGAAATATAAACTTTAAAATAATGAATTATTACAAAAAATAATGCATTAGAATGTTTTTGTTGAGTTTTAATTTTAATGAGAAATAAAATAATAAATTATTATTTAAATATAATGAATTAAATCAATTTCATATGCATTTATACTGAATTTCTTTTATGTTATGTAATTGTAATAACTTAGAAAATCTGTCGTCTGAGTAGAAATGGTAGAAGTAGAATGAACACTTGATTATAATATTATTATTAAACTAAAAATACGTATTTATAGAAAAAGTAAGGAGTCAAGTCTCATTTCCACTCAAGTCATCATCGCTCTAAAACCCCTAACTCTCTTTTTCCTCTAACTTCTCTCTAAGTCTCCGCTTCCTTCCGTACCTCATCAGTTTCTCAAGCGGAGCTCACCGTTGGACTCGTGACGGAGAATAGAGCAAGTCTACCCGATCAGAATCTCCGTTAGAGTAAGTTCGTTTTCTGCCCTTTTCCCTTAGAACCATTTTTAGGTTTTCATTTTCCTCTACCTTATGAGCTTGCATCTGACCTCTAAGTTATCAGATAGTGCCTTTGTGAGCTCAGTTCCCTACTGTTTTAGTCTGATCATTGATCAGAGGTCCTTTGGTACAGATTTGAGTTCTTGAAGATCTTAGGGGCTTTGGGGCTGTTAGAGAGAACTTCTAGTGCAATTCAAGTAAGGGAAGCTGACTTGCATGTTACCTGATTTCAGTTTGTTTGTGATTTAGGGTTTCATTTATAATATGTCTGTGAAAATGCATCTGTGATGGTTTATTTGCTGGCATGAAACTTAAGTTGAGTTTTTGATTGTTTATTCATTCTGGTATGTATGATGAGTATGTGGTAATTGATGGAATGCAAGTTGAATTTCTAGTTAAGTTAGTCATCTGAGACATGTGTAGTAGCTTTGTAGTATTACAAACTACATAAATTGTCTGATAACTGATGTTTTCTGCATAATTCGCCCAGGCGACATCATCTCACCCAGGCAAGAATGGTTTCGAGTAGCAAGTATGCTCTATGGACTGTTTTCGCCTAGGCGGGAAGTTCCTTGCCCAGGCGAGAAGGTAGTTTCGCTTAAGCGAGGGTACAGTCGCCCAGGCGAGAAAGCCCCTGGAGCAAGTGTGCTCTTTGGAGTGTTTTCGCCTAGGCGAGAAATCTTTTGCCCAAGCGATGAGGTATTTTCGCCTGCTCTCTGGACTATTTTTGCCCAAGCGATAAATTTTTCGCTTAGGCGAGGGGTATTTTCGCCTAGGCAAAATTGGTCTAGCTCAAGCTAAAAAAAAAAAGAATTTTTTTGGCTTTTTGTTTTCGATTATTTAACTCTTTTGGAATGTAATATATGTATTTAATAAAATAGATTAATTGATAATTTAAGTTTAATTATACTAATGGGTTAGTGACTTCTTTAAATGTTGAGATTGAAGTGGAGATTGAGATTTAAAAGTGAATGAATGCATGAGTAGAGATCTATATTGTGATGTGATATTGTTAAAAGTGTTGATAAAGTTGGTCAAAGCCTAGGCATAGTGTTTTCAGGAAAGAAAACACCCGTGTCTTGGTTAATTAAGAAGTGCATTATCTAAGGATCTGATCAATAACGATTGATATCCTGACTCTATTAGTAATAGGAATCAAATAGATGATCATTACTAGGTAGTGCAAGTCGAAGGAGGTCTGAACTGGGTGACTGCAGCTTGAAATATAGCTAGTCAGGAAAGTTTCAGGGGGATAACCCTATCATACATGATTGATGATTCATTTGTATGGGGGCTGTGTGGATTCACAGATTGGAGATGTATGCCAAGTGCATATCTCGGGGTCTATTCAATGCACGAGTCTTCTGGAAGTAGAGTCATGTTTGTAGTGTGTTAGATTCTTATATTGTGATGATACATGAAATTGAATGTTTTTGATTTGTTAAAATTTGGTTAGCTTACCCTTTGCTTTTGGTTGTGTTGTGTTTGATTTTTGTACCTATGATGATCGTGTCTTGACACAGGAGCAGATGTAATTAATTGAAATGTTAATTAAAAAATGATGGAATAGAGAGAAACAATTTTAATTAATGTCATTAATTAAAATCGTTAGCATGTCACTTTTATTTTGACCAGTTTGAAATTATGCTTATCTAGCTGGCAGAATTTGCCCATTTTGGTAAATAAATTTTTTTCTATCCATTTTGGGAATTAAAATTAAAAAGTACACCAAAATGGGAAAAAAGCCTCTTGTTTACATCACAACTACTAGCACATTTGGAGACAGGCAAAGGTAGTTCACATTTTATCATGCACTCAATAAAACACAAGGCATAGCGTTTTAATGAAACAAAACATTCAAGAGCACATAAAATAGGACATGAAAATGCCTCAACTTTTAGAATTGGAGCAAAACCCAACATAATCATCATCAAAATTGCAACTCGATTAGCTTTCATTCTATTTTTCTCCATCAATTTTCTCGTAGTCTCTACACCCCACTTCAAGAGTTTGTATAGATCTTCTTCCTGTGACTTTTTAGGGAAAATCAATATCAATTTATGGGCACATAATATTGTTTGCAAAGTAATTAACTTTAACTTCTCGTTAAAATTGTGTGTTAAAATTTCATATAGTTAAGGGTAACGTCAAGTCCATGTATAAAAAAACACTTTAGGTCTATTATATTTTATTTTTATTTTTTATATAATTTAGTCAGTTTTACTTTAACTCCTCATTTTCAAGTATGAAAGCCTTTTAAGATGAAGTTGGTAACATCCAAAAAATGTATATTGTCTAACATACAAGTGAATCCAACAAAAGGAAAAAAAATTCCAAAATAAAGTTTACAATCTTTCACATACTTCTGCACCTGCATTTATATATACTCATGTACATAGTACAATCATCGCAGTTTACAAAACAAAAGAAAAGCAAAGGTAAGCTAGTAAAATTTTATAACATAAGCAATATACGTAAAAAGACCAAACCATATCAGTTATTCATAATTTTTTTTAAAAGATTAACATATAAGTTTCAATACTAAAGACATTTTCATTTCGAGTATTCATATCAAACATCATACATAAATGGACTACATCACATCCAATAACCACACATGGACTACATCACCCACATCAGCCACACATGGACCACATCATATATATCGGTCACACATAAACCATATCACACATATAGGTCATACATGGACCTATCGTCTTCCGGAAGACCCATTAAGTATGTCCCTACTAGAGACTAACATCTAATCCAATACCCAAGACTTAGATTAAGCAATTCTAAGAGAAAGGATCAATCCAATACCCAAGACTTAGATTACCAGCAAATCTAAGAGAAATGACTAATCCAATACCCAAGACTTAGACTGTCATTCGAATATAAGAGAAAAGATCAGAATAAGCTCAAACATCCAATACCGAGTCTCACTAGCGGTCCCAGTGTGTATGAACTCCCTCACAGCTTCTCACCACCTGATATCTTAGTTTATGTGACTTAGATCATGAGTGAAGCTTGAGGATCTCTGTTAAACTTAGGCATGCTATACTTAATGTACACAAACAAGCACAATTCATACATTATCCCAAATGTATAACATCAACTTCATCATTCAATCATTAACATCAAAACTCATTTTCCAAATCAAATCACGTTCATTCAGAAACAATTCCTCAATCAATCATGCATAAAGACATATTTTATTCAATAACTGATATCAAACTTTTAAAACATATTAAAGTCTTATAACAAGTCATATTCAATCCATCAAACAACAATCAAAAGTTCTTGCATGCTATTTTCTAACATCATTACTCAAATAAGGTCAATTAATCACAAAGATCAAGATAATCAAACTTATTCAGTGCTCAAGGACTAGTTAGACCTGCAAGAAAGACTTGAGCACTGTTAATCACATATTCAAAATCTTTGAGCTATATTTAAAAGTAACTAAATAGTATAATAATAAGTTACTAGTTTTCCTTACCTGATGACGATTCTCCAAAACAATTCCTCCAAACTAGCTAGTGACACTAACCCAATCTTTAGGAATCTAGAACAAGTTATCAGAACAAAACCAAATTTTAGTAATCTTAATTAAGTTGAGAGAAATACTTTTCTCAACTGTCTTTACTAAGATTGATGACAAAAACCTAAGGAAAAATAGAGAATAAGAGATTTTTAGAACAAATGTGAACTTACTTGTTTGAGATTCTGATCGGTTAAAGATGATCTTAACTCCTCAGCTACTGCATGGTGTGATTAGATTTGAAAACGGATAATGTATATGAGGAAGAAAAACTATAGAAAAGGAAGAGAGATTTTGAGAATGTGAGAGTTACACTGTAAAGAGAGAAAGAAATTTTCGGAGGTGCAGGGATGCGTGGATGGTTTTTTTTTTTCCTTTTTACTGTTCCTTACAAAGTTTGGTCGGTTTTACTTAAACTCATTATTTATGTGTCAAAGCCTTTCAAAATGAAGAACCACAACCTTTCAAAATGAAGAACCACAACTTGATGTGTGAGTAAGTAAATGAATTTATAAGACTTAAAAGACACACTTAGGTTCACCATTTTATTTTATTTTTATATAATTTGATGTTTTACTCTTAACTCCTGATTAAAATTCTGTGTCAAGTCTTTTTAGATACAATTATAAAATATTACATCAGTTTTGTAGAAGATAAGATATTGTTTTTAAAATTTTTTTTTAACAGCCATTGTTTTTAATAAGTTCTGTATTAGTTTTAATCTCATATTGATTTTGACTTTGGAGAAACGTAAATCTTTCTAAAGGGAACGTTAAAAGATGCTTCAGAATATAATAATATGTTATATTAAAATGTAATTGAGTATCTTACATAATTATGTGCATTTCCGGAAAATTGATTATCTAAGTTTAGATTGAAATATAAACTTTAAAAATAATTAATCACAACAAGAAATAATGCATTAGAATGTTCTTATTAAGTTTTTTTTATGAGAAATAAAATAATCAATTATTATTAAATATAATGAAATAAATCAATTTTAAATAGATTTGTATAAAACTTTTTTTTTATTAATGTAATATTCTAGAAAATAGTTATGGAATAAAAATTAACCTAAAATTTAATTTTAGAAATAAATAAGATAACACCTATTTTTTTTAAACAGAAACATTGTTTAAGTAAATAAAAATTAGTTATTTACTTTTATTTTTATAACAACTACCAACTCTCTCTAAGAAGATATTCTGTTTATAAAAACTCATTCTTATCAAAACCACCATCTCTCTAAAACAATTTCTCTTTAAAGTTTTCTACCTTCTCTCTATATTTGTGATGTCATATGTTATCAAATTGACAATCAGAGGATACCTCTAGATTCCTAGTGTTGAGTAGATCAAGAGTGCCCAATCAGATTCTTGAACAGAGTGCCTTTGATTTTAGGGCTTTTGAGTATCTCTACTCTATAGAGGTAAGAAAAGCTAGTTTGATTGTTTTTCATAAATATTGTAATTATGTGTTTATTAATGAGGATGAATGTTTATGTACTCTATGATGTAATATCAATGTTTGTGAACGATGTGGTATGTGATCGAGACATAGTATCTTCAGGAAAGAAGATACATGTGTTGAGATTATTAGTATGTGCATTATTTGGGATTCAGAGGTATCCTGACTCTACTGGTACATTGGATTCACATAGATGAAGATTACCAGTTAGTGAGGAGTCAAAGGAGGTTCACATGGCTATATCCGAGGTTTGAAATATGAGCCTGATCGGAATAGGATATATGGATTAACCTTGTGCATATGGGATCCGAAGTTTGAAATATGAGCCCGATTGGAACAGATGGGTGGTATATGAGAGGTGCACACCTCTGAATCTAACTCAATGCACAAGTATCTTCCGGAAGTAGAGAGTCAAGTGTTTTTGTTTGTGAGTATATATATATATATATATATATATATATATATATATATATATATGATGTGAGAAAATTTGAATTGTTGTAGTTTGGTTGAGATAAAAATCCAATTTATGAATATATATATTTTGTTTTTAAAACTCTCTAGCTTATCCTTATCTTTGTGATATTTGTTTTTTTTTTAAATGTGTGAGTCCCAAGTAATTGTTGGAGAAGTTTTATTTTATTTTATTTTATTTATAATTTTACTAAGATATTTTTATTAAATCTAATTTGGAGAAATATATATTGAAATACATTATAAATATATAGATTTTTATATTTAAGTTTATTATATAATCTTTTCTTACAATAAAGATTTTATTATATGAAAAATATGAGATGTTACCATTAATATATTCAAAATAAGTTTATAATAAATTATAAGTGTTTTAGTAATTTAAAGAAGAGATGAATATAAAGATATAAATATATAAAAAAGAGATAAAGAGGACAATAAGATGAATATGTATATACTTATTCTGAATAATATATCAATTTTAAAAATTGGACAATATTCAGAATATGAGATTTTCGATTAAAAGGAATTTAAGAAATCTCGAGACAACATGTTTATTTATCATTTCTAATTAATTTTTTGATATATATTTTTGTTATAATGTAAAAGGTACTTAAAGTACTTTAATATACAAACTCAATAAGTGTTTGATGAACATTATATATATATATATATATATATATATTAAACTTAATGAAAAACAAAAAAATAACAGTCTAAATTTTACTTTTCATATATTTTATTGCAATTATCTAAGAGAAATATGTCTAATCTTCCTCTTGAAGGGTCTTACAAGTTATTATTTTTATCAGTTAAGACATTTCTCCAAGCAAGAATCAACTATCTTGGCCACGTTACCACGAGCATCTGATACATAAAATCATATGTAAGAACATATTTAGTTTAGTTATAAATAATAAAAACAATAAATAAATATGAATTTGGTTAAAGAATAAATACCGATATCAACGGTGATGGCCTTGTTTACACCACAACTTCTAACACATTTGGAGTCACTGGGAGGTGTTTTACATTTTACAGCACACTCAACAAAACACGTTAGAGGATTATGTGAAATCATACATTCAACAGAACATAACATAGGACATGATAATTTTGCCTCAGTTTTTAGGATTTGTGCAAACCCAGCATAATCATCATCAAAATTACAAGTCTATTAGTCTTCATTATATTCTTTCCCATGGCTTTTCTCCCAGTCTCTATACCCTAGCTCAAAATTTTGTATAGATGTTCTTGCTGTGACACTTTAACCAAAATCAATATCAATTTATAGGCACATAATATTATTTGTAACGTAATTAACTTTAACTTCTTAAAATTGTGTGTTAAAGTCTTTCAAATATTAAGGGTAACGTCAAGTCCATGTATAAAAAAACACTTGGTATAGTTTAGTCTGTTTGACTTTAACTCCTCGTTATCAATTATGAAAGCATTTCTAGATAGGTTTTTATTTAAACTTCTCATTAATGAGTCAAAGCCTTTCAAAATTAAGGGCCACATCAATCAACTTGATGTGTGAGTAAGTAAATGAATTTATAAGACTAACAAACACACTTAGATCCGCCATATTTCATTTTATTTTTAATATAATTTGATCAGATTTACTTTTTACTCCTAATTAAAATTATGTGTCAAGTCTTTTTAGATACAAGTAGTAAAAAAAAAAATGTTATGTTTGTTAATCAGCCCTCTTGATGACTTTTTAGAATATTATATCTGGTTTTAAAGATATACATTAAAAGAATATTGTTTATAATATGTTTTGTATTAGTTTTAATCTCATACTGATTTT
>Ga0209489_106808_pt1 | contig 17873 bp, 19 predicted proteins | sample SiratrowhiteBW_FD_187527 | JGI IMG/M metagenome (GOLD analysis project Ga0209489, IMG submission 187527) | Root nodule microbial communities of legume samples collected from California, USA - Siratro white BW (SPAdes) (version 2) | ecosystem: Host-associated > Plants > Roots > Nodule | place...
TTTTTTTTTTTTTTTTTTTTTTTTTTTTAACTCTGTTGTTGCATATATGTTTTCTTTTTAACTCTGTTGTTGCATATGGGGCACAAGCGCAAACGACCACTTACAACGTGGTTTTGCTTTTTCATTATATAAGACTCAACCGAATGAAGGGGATGGGGAGAATGCATAGAGAATGGGAAGGGCAACCGCGCATGAATGTCGTAGGGGGATATATCTTCCAGGGGTTTAAGGCATTTTCTTTCTTTTGTTATTAACAGATTTCGATCGGTCATTGTGTGGTTGATGCAATTGAGAGCCCGAAGACCGAGACGAATAATGTACGAGAGCTAAAAACCACAAACAAGGATGTTAGTTTCGCCAAAACGCGGATGACTTAATACCACTGGCTCAAAGTTTTAGAAAATCTAAAACCAATAAACAAAAAATAAACCAATAAAAAATTAAAATTATGATATTTTTATTTAAAATTTGTTTTTTAGCTTTTTTATACAAAATTATTTATTAAAATATCATAATTAATTCTATTTAAAAAATCTTTTTCAATAAAGAATAAAATTGATTTTTTTAATCTTTGTTGAGACATTGTTAATCTTAAATAAGATTTTATTAGTTTAAGTTTTGAAAAATTCCTGAAACAACTGATACTGAAATTGTTAATATTATTCTATATATGTATTTGTAAAATAATTTATTCTTTTTATATAATTAAGAATGTCAATTGATTTATCATTTTCCAATAAATACTTTAAGATATATAATTCTGAAAATAAATCTAAGCCATCAAGATCCAATAAATTATCAATGTTTCAAATACTTTTCAAGGTTTAAGCATTTTTCTTTCAAAAGTACACAACCCAATAACTTTAAATTTTTAATACTAAATAAAAAGCCAAAAATATCTTCATATATTTTAAATTGTTCAAATCTATTTTGGAGTGTGGTAATTGTTTTATCTATAATATATAAAAAATAATGAATTCTAAATGACTCTTGAGGTGATTTAATAACTTCATTCTCAATATTTTCATCAAATTGGTTTTTTCTACAACTAGTTATTTTTTCACGAAACTTAGGCTCTACATCCATTTCAGAAGCAATTTCTTTAGCATAAATAAATGCATTTTCAAATCCGTTTTCTCTATATGTTTCAAAAAATTGAAGAAGACCTTTTAATTGTTCAATGACCTTATTAATACACATATATTTTGATTGTAAATTTTTACTAACCGATACAGAAAAGTGTCTTGAGTATTTATCTTTTGGAATATCTATATCAGTTATCCTAATAGGGCCTTTTTCTACTAATAAGTCTTTTAATTTAGTATCAATATCCTTCTATTGACTTGGATCATATATATTTTTAATATTAAAATCATTTTGTCTTGTAATTTCATTCTCGTTATCCTGAGTTTGTGAATTAGAATTACTATCATGAGTTTAAGAATCAAAATTATTATCTTCGTTGACTACTTCATAATTGTCTTCACCTATATTTATATTGTTATGATCTTCATTCAAAGAAGACTCACCTATATTTTCTAATTCATTTTTTTATTTATTTTTATAAATTTATCCATAGCTCCTTTTTGTGATTCAACAAAAAGTTCAACTCTTCTTTTTTTTTGAAGTTTTGAATAACCTGATTCAAATTTTCTAGTTGTCATATTTGTATATTTTTATATAACACTAAAAATTAAATATATATCACACTGAATATAACTTATAAGTATATAAAATAAGTCTAAGTTAAAAAGATAAAACCTGATTGTCAAGACAATAAACTTGATCGTAGAGTCTCAAGTCTACTATTATCTTTTGATTCTGTCCTTTGGTATGTCTTTAAATATAATTTGTAATTTTTAAATTCCCTTCCTTGAATATGCACAAATTATTTTAAGATTAATTAAACAATAATGAAAAAAAAATTGGGATCAATTGATCAATCTCATATTATTTTTACCTAATATTGATGCACTCAAAAGAAGCAAAAGTGAATACAAACTCTTCCTGAATCAATCTACTGCTTCAAGTCTCCAAGTAAAGACACATGCATAAATGCACAATATAGAATGATGAAATATGAAATGAAAGAAATTTTAAATTGAAAACAAGTTGAAATAATATTATGGGATGAACAAAGAGTCAGAGGAAGAAAAGAGGAAGAAAAGAGATAAGTGAAGAAAGAAGGAGAGAAGTGGAAAAGTCAGACAATGATAGGACATATAAAGAGATGATATCAATCCGTTGGAATATAGGGAAGAGATATATTAGAAAGTTTTAATCCGTAAGATTCTTTGACTGTTCAATTTTTTTTAAAAATATTATTAATTTATTATAGAAAGTTTTAAGAATATTATTCATTAAATAGTATTTATAGCACCAACATAAATTTAAAGTCATTAAATAATATTTATAGCATCAACGCAAACTTAAAGTCAATTAAAATATTTAATTTTTTAATTAAAATTTTGTCAGTATAGTTTTAAAATTAAATATTTTTTATTTTATAATAATATATGAGTATTGAATTTTTTTTGAAGCCTTTGAGGCCTTGAGGCTTAAATCGTATTAATTTTTTTTAGGCCTTTGAGGGCTTGAGGCCTAAAGCAGTTGCTTTATTTGCTTGGACCTTGAGCCATCCCTGCTCAATACTATGGCACAATATGTTCCTCCTCAACAGACCTTAAGCATTGCATTGCCACTATGTGGTGAAAACCTCAATAGATAGGGTGATCAAAGTGTTAAACATGAGTGAGAAGATCAGAGTGGAGGACGACAACAACATTGAAGGAATAAAGATGGCTCTTGAGGATTGCAAAGATTTGTTACAATTCGTGATCCACAAACTCGAGGCCTCAGGTGTGTTGGTTGAAGAGAATAAAATACGTTAAGATTGCGCCACTAAACTCAAAAACTGGTTAGGTGTTGTTGTTGCTTGCCAGCAATCATGTCTCAATGCATTCGACACTAACGAGGAGAAGGAAGTAGGAATAGTTGTAGGCTAGTAGCTTGCAAAATGTTGAAAAGCTCAATGGATTGGAACTCGATGTCATGTCGGGGACATAAAAGATTCTACAATCCTAGAACTTGAACTTGGCCCTCTCCATTATTGCAAATAATTTCATGGCAAAATCATTTGCCTTTGAGAATGATAACTTAGGGTAAAAGATATTTGTTTTAAAGTGAGAGCATAATAATTTTTTATTTATTTTTTTGTTCTTATGCTCTATAACTCTATTACTCTATTTTTTATAAAATGTTGAGTACAATATATAATATCAGAATAGATTCTTCAAATTCATCTTTGTATCCGTAACTGTTATATTGTAATTAACATTAAAAATACAAAATTAAGAGTAATAATTATTGACCATCCAGATTCCTGCCTAAACATAAACGCATACTCATGAACAAAACTGATTGTATTTGAGCGAAAAGCAACAAATTTCTCCTTAAACTGAAATCTTCCACAAAATGTTGCTACTGTTACCACTAAGTAAATCTAGCATATTCATGATCAGCTAAGAAACCATGGCTAATGATTTGTATTAGTTTCATCCTTTTTGAGTGATTTTCACTTGAAGTACTCTTCTTTGCAGTCAATAAATGCTTATTATTTGACCAAACCACACATAAGGCTAAAACATTATTAATTCAGTAACCACTCTCCAAATTTCTATGCTTTCCTTGGAAATTAGGTGATTTAAACTGGAGACACTCTTTATCCTTGGAAACATTAAGTGAAAAGTCCTTGTTCTTATTTCCAAAATCTTCTAGTTGGGCTTCTAAAGTTTTGGCATGCCTTAAAATTTCATCAACGTCTTTAATCTTTCCTTTATTTCTTGATGTTGCAAGAGGAATGCTTGAAGACAAATCAGGTGCAAATAAATCCATTGCATGTTAAGACCTACCAATAACTCTCTTAATTGGACCTGCTTTTATGACCATGAGTTCAGATTCATCATCCTTCCATCCTTGATTAGTAGACATGAAATTAAATGTCAAATTATGCATATCCTCTTTTGAGATTATGCATATCCTCTTTTGAAACAACAATATTACTTTCTTCATCAATTTGAGGATTGAAAAGTTCGTCTTTCATCACACAAGTCACAACCTGTGCTTTATTCTTTGCATCTTTTGTCTCTACCATTTGGGCTTCTAATGATTTGAATGTTTTAGGAATTTCTTGTGCATCCTCAATTTTCCCTTCACGCCTACAAGAAAGGATTTTTATCTTTAGGTTAAGTTTGAACATCTTATTCTTCATCATCTTCACATGTGCAAGCTCTCGACCATTTTTGTCCTTCAAGTGCAATATTTAATCTTTCATGAAAATTGAATATCCTTTCTCTAGTAATCGTCCGATACTAAGAATATTATTTTCAAGTCAGGTATATAGTAGACATCTTCCGTAGTACCTATTTTTTCATCCTTTTCTGGGAAAAACATATTTTTCCTCTACCTTTGATTGAAACCTTCTTTGAGTCTCCAATAGACACATGTACATCTTCTATCTCTTGTATATCAAGAAAGAGATGTTTGTGCCCACACATATGATTGCTAGCACCAATGCCCAGATACCACACCATGTCATTGTCCAAAGTAATGCCTTCATTGGCCATCATGAGGATCCCTTCATATTCCTTGACAAAATTTGCATCTTCTTCCACTTTCTTCTTAGCATAGCAATCCTTTGTGTAATGTTCATATTTTCCAAAATTGTAACATTCAACATTTGGACGATTTGAAGGATCACCTCTTCCACCATCGTGACCTCATCCACACCAGTTTTGCTGGTTTGTTTGTCATCTCTCTTCACTGTTGTTTCCAATACCACAATCTCTGCTATGACCATAACCACGACCTCCACGTCATCGGTTGTGTTGCGCATATATCACTTTTTCCTCCCTTATAGTCATATATTTTTGTAAGACTTCCTCCAAGACTTCTAGTTTCTTCTTCTTCTTCTTCTTCTTCTTCTTCAGTTGTTGATGTGCTTTAAGAGAACCCTTGAGATCATTGATGGTCATTTCTTTCAAATTTCTTGACTACTCGATTGCACATACAACATTTTCAAAGTCATTAGTCAATGATCGAAGAATTTTCTCCACAACCCTTGCATCCGTGAGGGTTTCTCCATTGCGTTTGAGTTGATTGGCTACTATTTGCACACAAGTGATGTAACTAGATAGATCCTTTGAGTCCTTCATCTTCATGGACTCAAACTCACCTCGTAAAGTTTGAAGACACATTTGTTTAACCTAATTGACACCCTTGAACACTTTTTCCAAGATGTCCCAAGCTTTCTTCGAAGTTGATGCACCATCAATCTTCTAAAAAAGTGGACTCATTAGCAACTCTATGCAGCCTTTACAAAGTAGCCTTATCTTTTGATTGTGTCTCTTTCAACATTTTGTTTTGGGCCATAGAATATCTTGTGGTATTTTTGGTTCTTCAAAACCTTCTTGCACCACCTCCCAAGCATATTAAGATTCAAGAAGGGCTTTCATTTGAATGCTCCAATTGTCATAATTTGTTGTCTTTGTTAGTCGAGGCAGTAGCAAATTATTGGTCACACTTTTCATGACTCTGAACCAATTTGATAATAGAAGACAAAGGATATTTTAATGTTCTTCTTGAAGAGAGAAAAAGTGAGAGCATAATAGACTTTTGTTCTCATGGATATACCTATGCTCTTATGCTCTATTGCTCTATTTTTGATAAAATGTCGAGTACAATATATAATATAAGAATAGACTCTACAAATTCATCTTTCTATCCATAACTATTGTGCTATAATTAATATTAAAAACACAAAATTAAGGGTAATAATTATTGACCATTTAGATTCCTGCTAAATAAAAACACATACCCTAAACAACACTAATTGTATTTGAGTTTAATGCTAACAGAGAATACCACTACCTTCACTCTTTACTAGTACCGGTAAATAGTGAGGGTTACGAAGATTTTGGAAAAGTTAGAAAGGATACATTTTGCCACTGGTATGCTCTGGTTGTTTCTTTCCCCTTAATTGAAGGAGGTTACATAAATGTAAAAAAAAAAAGAATTACGCAAAATTGAGAAAAGTGATGCTGACGTTTCTGTCCTGGAATTGCAATTTTAATGCATATGGTTATATCAACGTCCTTTCTAACATGCTATATGTAAAATATAAAAGAACAGCAGAAAAAAGAGAAAAAGTCTGCTGGCCCAAGACTGAATACTCAAAGGATGGAAGAATACAATCAAAGAAGAATAACCTCAAAAATAAAGGAGAATGATTTTAGAGAAGAGGAAAGAAATTTTAGAAGACTTTTACTTCTCAAAATGGCTTGATACAAATGACAAATGACTAGCTCTATTTATAGTACTCATAGGAATGTTCTAGACTCCTAATTAATTTGAACATTCCCAACTACCCTATTAATGGTAGACTTCTCAACTACTCTATTAACTTTAGACATCTCTATAATATTGTAGAATTGCCTCAACTACCTTATTAATTATAGACAACTCTATAATATTGTAGAAAAACAAAAAAATCAACTTTATTTTCAACACTCCCCTTAAAGTGATTTTTTGGATATTAACCTGAGTTTCGCACAAAGGAATTCAAAGGAAGTCTTAGAAAGCGACTTTGTGAAAATGTCGGCAATATTTTTCTCACTTCTCACTTCCAACGCATCGATGATGTTGTCAAGAACCTTTTCTCTAATAAAGTGATGCTCGATCTCAATATGCTTGGTTATTGCGTGAAATACTGGATTATTGGTGAGCTTGAGAGCACTTTGATTATCTCCAAAAAGTGCAGTTGGCTTAGTTATAGGAAGATGTAAATTGTTCGCAAGTTTTTGAAGCCAAATGCATTCTTGAGCAACAGCTTTGTACTCTGCCTCTGTAGTTGACAAAGAGAATGAATTTTGTTTCTTGCTACACCAAGAAATACTAGTACCGCCACTAAGAAATACATATCCTGAAGTGGATCTTCGATCATCCAAGTCTCCGCCAAAATCAGCATTGGTGAAACCAACTAGAGAGGAGGTAACTTTCTTATCAAAAAATAGACCCATGTCAAGAGTTGAGTTGACATATTTCAAAATCTTTTTTGCTACTTCTAAGTGAGGTTTCCTTGGTGACTGCATAAATCTGCTAACCAAACCAACTGAAAAAGAAATATCAGGTCTTGTGATAGTTAAATATAAAAGACTGCCGACAAGAGCACGGTAAGGCTGGGGATTGGCCAAAAGTGATCCTTCTTCACGCCTTAACTTCTTGTTTGCCTCCAGCAGAGTTGAACACCTTTTGCTTTGATTCACCCCAAATCGTTCAACTAACTTCTTGGCATAACTTTCTTAAGAAAGAAAAATACCACTTGCCAAGTTTGTCACCTCTAAGCCAAGAAAGTGATGTATCTCCCCCAACTTCTTGATATCAAATCTGATGGCCAACTCATCTTGAGGCTTATCAACTTCCATTTCATCATTGCCTGTTATTATCATATCATCTGCATACAATAACACAACAAGATGCAAGCTTCCTTGTTTTTAACAAACAAGCTAGGGTTTGAATCCGAAGCTTAATAGCCACAAAATTGTAAATACTGAGAAATTTTACCATACCATGCACGCGGAGCTTGCTTGAGCCCGTAAAGAGCCTTTTTAAGTTTACACACATAATTAGGATGGGAATTAGAAACATAACCTGGAGGTTGTTCCATATAGATGTCTTTATCCAGCTCCCCATATAAGAACGCATTCTTCACATCAAGTTGCCATAACTTCCAATCATGGAGTGCTGCTAAGGCCAACACCATGCGAATAGAAATCATCTTGGCTACGGGGCTGAAAGTTTCTTGATAGTCTTCTGCATATTTCTAAGAGAAGCCTCGAGCTACCAGCCTTGCTTTATATCTTTCAACACTCCCATCCACTTTACTTTTGATTTTGTATACCCATTTACAAGAAACAGGTTGTATATCTTTTGGCTTGGGAACAAGGCTCCAAGTTTGATTTTTCTCGAGTGCCTTCATTTCATCATCCATTGCGAGCTCCCATTCTTTGTTTCCTTTTGCTTCTTCAAAGGTATGAGGTTCCTCATCATCAATGGGACCTGCAAAAAGAAAAAAAAAATATGTGCTTATAAAATTTTCATCTCTGTAGTGTGCAGGTTTGACAATGGTTCTCTGTGGCCTCTCGGATCTGGTTGCATCAGTTGATTCTTCTGGACGTTGCAACTCGGAATGTTGAGTGCTTGAACTCCCCCTTTCACCTTGCTTCTCTGAAAGATTATCAGTTATGTCAAATTCCATAATATTAGGGGTTGAATTTTTAACCCCTTTTTGGTCAGTCACCATTCCTTCATAATATAGAGAAATTTCATCAAAAACAACATCTCTAGAAACAATAGAAAGATGAGTTTTTGGATCCATACACTTCCAGCCTTTCTTCCTTTCATCATACCCGACAAAAATGCATTTTCTTGCTTTTGCATCATGTTTAGTTCTTTGAGATTCGGGCACATGGACATAACAAATAGACCCAAAAACTCTAAGATGTTTAACACTCGGTTTTTCTTTGAAGATAAGTTCATATGGTGACTTCATGTTAATTGGAGAAAGTGGCATTCTATTAATCACATAAGTTGCACATTGCATACCTTCCGCCCATAATGCTCTGGGCAAATTCTTCGCATGCAACCAACTTTTACAAGTTTCCGTTAAATGCCTGATCTTTCTTTCTGCAACCTCATTTTGTTACGGTGTCTCGGCACATGTGAGTTCTCTCTTAATGTCATGCTTTCTGCAAAAGGTTAAGAATTCTTCAGAAGTAAACTCACCTCCGTTGTCAGTCCGCAACCGCTTGATTTTGGAACCAAGCACTCCTTCTACCACCTCCTTAAACTCCAGAAATTTGTTAAACACTTCTGATTTGTGCTTAACAAAGTATACCCATGTAAATCTGCTATAATCATCAACAAAAATCAACATATAAGAGTATTCAGAAAATGAGGGGGTTCTTGTCGGACCCATCGACTCGTGGATTTGTCAAAAGGAAGTCGATGTGCTTTCCCAAATTGACAACCTTCACACACTTAACCTTCACCAAAACTTGATATATTAGGCAAACCATTTACCAATTTTAATTTTACCATGGCCTTTAATTTATCCATGTTAAGATGCCCGAGTCTAGCATGCCATAAATGTGAATTATCATTGTTGCTCATTTTCTCAATATATGAATCGGAAGCAGACAAAACAAATAAGTTTTTTACTCTCTTACCGGTGTGAACAACATCAGCCTTGAGCTCCTTAATATTCCGCAGAAACTTCACATCACATAGACCAAATAACACAAAATTTCCAGTATCAACAACATTTGTGATTGAGAAAAGATTTTTCTTCATACTTGGAACATGGAAGACACTATTAAGTGTAATGGAATCTTCTTGTTTTCCATTTATAGCGATAGTGCCTTCATTCTCCACCTGATGGACTGTGTTGTCGGCCGTGACAATGGCTTCATTCCCATTATACTCTTGGAGACTGGAAAACTTGGATTGATCTCCCGTTAGATGATGACTGCAATCGAAATCCACGATCCACTCATCTTCAAAGTTGATGGAAGCCAAGGCATCTACAGATTTTGTCTCCGCCACAAAACACTTCCCCCAGTCTTCTTCCTCCTCAATCTATCAGCTACATTGCTCTCTCGTAATTTAACTTGGCAAAATCTTTTGATATGCCCAGTTTTGCCATACCGATGGCATTTGAAAATCTTCTTATTGGAGGTAGTGTTACAAGACTCACCATGTACTCCACTCGGACTGGAGTTGCTTTGGTCATATGGGCGAGAGGTCGAGCTATTTCGATTTCCTTTATTCTTATCAAACTTCTGTCTTGCCATGAGAGCACTCCCTTCTCCTTCTTTTATTGAGACACTAGCCATTTGCTTTGCTAGTGACTCTTGAGAGGATAGTAGATTCTCGAACTCCTCCAAGGATGGTTGTTGAACCCATCCTTGTATCGATGTCACATATGGAATGTATTCCTGCTTCAATCCTCGAATAATAATTCTTCTTATCCGAGCTTTAGAAATTGCCTCTTCTGGATTTAACAAGGAAATCTCCGAACAAAGATTTTTAATTTTAAGAAAATACTCAGAAATGGAGAGATTACCCTGCATGGTGTTAAGCTCATTCTCTAAAATCTGAAGTCGTGCTTCATCCTTCTTATTTAAGAGTCTGTCAAAAGTCTGCCAAATTTCATGGGCTGAATTGCACCGCATGGTGTGATCGAACAAGCCGTGAGAAATCGACCGCTTCAACACGAACTCCGCTTTTGCATTCAACTGCTTCCATCTTTTGAATGCATCAACATTTCCTTGCTCGTCTGTGGGAGAAGTTGTATTACTCCCGTCAACAACATCCCACAAATCTTCACCAATGAGGTAAGACTCCATACAAGTCCTCCATACCTTGTAGTTGGACTGATTTAATACCTCAATACCAAGTCCACTACGACCACTGGAATCCATTTTTGAGGTACCGGTTTATTTTTTCACCAAGGGATCTTGACACACGATACTAGAGCCCTTATGGCTCTGATACCATGTAAAATATAAAAGAACAGTAGAAAAAAGAGAAAAAGTCTGTTGGCCCAAGACCGAACACTCAAAGGATGGAAGAATACAACCAAAGAAGAATAACCTAAAAAATAAAGGAGAATGATTCAAGAGAAGAGGAAAGAAACTTTAGAAGATTTTTATTTCTCAAAATGACTTGATACAAATGACAAATGACTAGCTCTATTTATAGTACTTATGAGAATGTTCTAGACTCCTAATTAATTTGAACATTCCCAACTATCTTATTAATGGTAGACTTCCCAACTACTCTATTAACTTTAGACATCTCTATAATATTGTAGAATTGCCTCAACTATCTTATTAATTATAGACAACTCTAGAATATTGTAGAAAAACAAAAAATCAACTTTATTTTCAACACCATGTGCATATTAATAGAATATCGAGCAATATTTTGCACTATTTTTTCTTATTATATGATTTGTAAGTGTATTAAATATAATTTCTTGCACTATATCATACTATATGTAACATGTGTTATAAAAATATAAAACATAAATAAAATACTAAAAAATATTAAAACTTTAAAATTAAAATACCAACTCTTACAAATCTTTTTTATGTTGAACTACGTAATATTAATTTTTTGTTGTGAATGGAAATATGTAGGATTCTCGACCTAAATAAATATTTTTGTAAATATTTTCTCACTTCCAAGAAAAAACAACTAAAAATATTTTTTACATATATCTTGCTGGAAGTAGAGGTTTATTTGATGAAGCCAAGAGAAGAGAAGATTGAAGACTTTAGTTTTTAGAGATAGTGCGTTGGTCTGTGTTGATGAATCATGTGCAAGTATCACAAATCATTGAAATATGTTATGAAAAAACTTTAAAAATAATCTGAAATTGTTTTAATAAAAGGTTTGCATGAAAAAATAGACATTTTCAAAGAATTGTTTTTCAAAATTAATCAGTTGAAAATTTTGTTAGTAAAATCAATCGATGTAAATGGATTTTGAATCGACTATTTTCACTAAAGTGTAACTGCTTTAATAACAATTAAAAGAAGAAAGTTAACGTGTTGTTTAGAAGAGAAGTGATATAGATAGAGTTTCATACGAAAACAAAGAGCATTTTTTTAAAGAGATTAATGAGTTTTTGATTAAAAGTTTTCAAGAAAGGGGATTGTGGAGCAATTTGACTGTTCTGCACTATTTTTCACCTGGTTCCCCTGACGAAAATTAGTTGTAACTTGGTTTAGACGAGTTTATTCTATTCTTGTGGTAGTTTGTGGTTGTATTACAATACTATTGATTATATTTGAGGTTTAGACTACATTTGAATGGAATTTTCATTTGTAGAGGTGCAACAGGGTGTTGCAATGATTCTTGATTGATCTTGCATGGTGCAAGATTGTGTCTTAGTTGTATAGAGCGTACAATTGTTGCATTTTAGTGGAATTCTTTGCAAGTTTGCAAGGAAAACTTGATGTGGGTCTTGAGAAAGAGTGAACCAGTGTAAAAGTCTTATATTATTTATTTGTTTTCTTGTTCTTAATTCACGTTCAATATTATATTAAATTTATATCTACACGAAAAATTTTCCAACTAATATTTTAATCAATTGATTGTTTTTATCATATTGTGCTCACTGAAATAACCTAATTAAACTATTTTGAGATAAACTTCATCTAAAGTGTGATAATAATATTCAAACAATGTTTATTATTGCTAAAATTCTATATTTTTGGTAATTGTTTGAATATGTTAATTCAATGTGTTAATCGAGTAAATCAATCAGTTGAGTTCTTGTGATTCTGCCTTTCTATGTTTTTTAAATTTAGTATTTTGTGATTTAAATCAATTGTGATTTTGATAGGATTTCTGAACAAGAATTTATTTGATTGTTTTTCAAATTGAATCAATTGATTTTTGGTCAGGTTCATTAAAACTAAAATATTATCTGATTGTTTGCGATTATTAATTGATTGTTTTTTTCGCTGTGTGACAATAAAAAATATAGTAAATTGTTTCAATTGAAAGTATTCATACTTACAAATTAAAGGTTGTCTTAGGATGGTCATCTTAGAGTGTTAACACATTTCCTAAGTGTAATCAACTTCTAAATCCAAATTTGGTTTCAGAGGCCATATGTTTTTTAAAAAGCTTTTCAGTAGTTTTCCTTAATAAACTATGATGGTGTGTTTTAAAGATTTTTGTCGTCCCATCATGACCCTAGTTGTGACACATACATAAAGAAGAACAAGGATAAGTCCAAAGAACAACATCCACATTGCTACACAAGAGGATACAAGATGGTCTCCAAACCATATTTGGATTTGAAAGTTGGTTACGTGTAGGGAATGTGTTAACACCCTATGATGTTCGTCCTAATATTTTTACCACTAATTAAATGTACAAAGGGAATATGGTTTTCAAAATGTTTATTTTTCCAAAAAATCTAAAAAAAAAATAAAGAAAATATTTTTGAAATTTTTTATTTGGGTCTAAGAATAATTGACTTTCTCTTACGTATTTCCATTCAAAGTGAAAAATTAGGTTATAAGTAGTTTTTTTATGAAAAATATTTGTAATGTAAATCTTTATGCGAGTTCGACAATGATTAATCTTGTTCTTATATATTTTCATTCACAATAAAAAAATAAGGGGTTACCTAATTCTAGGAAAAATAATTTGTGTGTTGATACTTAAAATGAGTTAATCTAATTTTTTTGGTTAATCATAATACGATTGTAATGTCGACCCTTTTAAGTATCCTTGGCAAGATCTTGCAAAAAAGCAACACCATCATTAAAAAGTATACTTTCCCATGTTTTGAAAGTCTTCAAGTGTTCATATAAGTATATCCATTATATCTTTCTACATCGTTACTGTAAATGGATGGTCATCATCATCTATGATGGCTTTGTGGGAAAACTATTTTGTTTTATGGATTGTCGAATGTGTGTTATGGTTGAGACTTTTGAATTAATATCTCTAATTCATCGTGTAGGATTTATTGAAAAAGAAAAATCCTTGTGTGAAGCTATGGACTTCAACGAAAAGAGTTCTAAATGAGGACATTTAAGCATTAGATGAGGATATATCTAAAAGAACTCTTTGATTCTCAAGTTAATAAGAGATTAAGTAATAATAAATTATAAGAATAAGAATCAATTGTGAGGTCATATTCTTTTTAACATAGATCTTCTTATATAGACATTTGAATATTAAACAACAATAAATAATATAAAATAATTGAATTAAAGTGTTTGGGATATTTTTTTGATATTAATTACAAAGTAACAATAAATAATATAAAATAATTGAATTAAAGTGTTTGGGATATTTTTTGATATTAATTACAAAGTGTACAACTAAGTTGGTGTTATTTATAGTCAATTTATTGATAAGGATTACTAATTGACTTTAATAACCGGAAATATTTTAGAAATATTCACAGAATTTCAAAGTAATGGAGTGTTTGAATAGTACTTCTCAAAATTTTCATGAACATATATATGAATTAGGAGTATAGGAGTAGATTCCGTTACTTTTAAACCAAGTACACCAAGGAAAGCACACTAATGATTTTTTTACTATATATCTTTTATGAAAAATAGTTTAGCTTGAGCCAAATTGGATTAATTAACATAGACGATAAGTGAAATATTTTTCATACACCTGTATAGCTCATGTACAATTGCCAAAATTGGTCCAATTAGATGGCTTGACCAACCAAATTCAACGTAAAGAAATATTGATTAACAAACTATCATACCTGACTTATTATCATTATTATAATTATTAAGTTAAATATAAATTAAAAAAAAATAGACGATTTTTAATCCAATCCAACCAATCAATGGATAAAATTAGAATAGACTCTTCATCATGTCCATTTATAGTTTCATAGTAACTCATAATGCATGCAAATTAATAAAGTAGGCTTAAAAGGTACAAATGTCAGGTGCACATGTTTTGTCTTAAGTTTCCCTCTCGGAACATATGGCAAGTCAAGAAACTATAGAGCAATAATTAATGAAGATTTGGTGGGAAGAAACATTAGGAGCCATATTTTACCAGAGTTGGCAATCAAAACTTCAATCATGCAAAAGTTTATCAGCTTGTGATAAAGTGGGAGTGGGGAAGCACCATGCAATGGATACAAATCTAAGAAAGCATTGTGGCACTAAAAAATATAGCCGCTACCCAATGAGACGAGGTCCAAATTCCAAACCCAACAAAGCAAAACAAAGCCGTGCAAAGAACTTTACTTTTGGAAAAGCACTAAAGCCATTTTCTGCACCTTGATGTGGCTTATGCAGCACTGGAATATGTATCAGAAACAAAGAACAAGGGTTTGAGCAAATTAAAATTAGTTTCTTAATGTGTAAGTTCTGGTTAAAGTAATGGAGATTGATTGGGACATGCACCGACCCCAAACAAAAGAAGTTGGCAACTTGGCCTTGTTTTCTCCACTCCCCACTCCCCCAAAGTATCATGGTAACTGGCAAACTTTGCTTTATTTGTTTATTTATTATTATTCTAACCTCACCTTTTTTCTTGTTATCATCACTCAATACCTAACTTTATGAGATAGATCACCCAGTATTCTTGCACGTTAAAACCACCATCAAATTTGTGGGCACAAATCACATGGTGGTGAGAGCCTGCTATAATATTAGAGGCACATCCATGTTTTTCATAACTTTTGAAAAGTGTGGTTTGGAGGAAAAATACAAAAAAATAAAGTTGTTATTTATTAATATGTACTGTCATTTTCTTATTTATACTACTATGACTACATGTTTTCAGATATTGCTCATACATGAACCTTATTAATTAAGTTACAATAAACTTAGTCCTCAAACAACAAAATGTAACAAATCAAGTTTTAGTACGTTTGGAAAAGTCTTTCTACATTCTAGATATCACAATTAAATAATTTAAATAATATTTTTATAAGTTGATATTAGTTTATACACGTGATAAAAAAGGGAAGTTAGTGAAAAAAATTCACACAAATTAAATCACACATAAATTAGTTAAGCTGGTGAAAAACTTTTTTTTTTTTTTAAAAGTGATTTTGGAGAGAGAAAAATGATATAAATATAATATAGGTAAGTTAATTAAAATTACTTTTAAAATAAAATAAATAAATACTTTTTTACGTTAGTGAAAAACACCCTAAAATGTTATACATAAAATATGAGTAACAAATAGTAAGAAATAATGAAAGCTTATTTATATGTTATCGGTGTGTTAACTTGTGCCTAGCACAATTAATGTGTTGTGAAAAATATATAATCTATGATAATAAAGTTAAAAGAATGTTTTTAAAATATGAAAAATAGTAAATCATAATTAAAAGTTTATTACGAGGTGAATAAATTTATCCACACATTTCCAAAAAGAAATCATCCGTCACTGTCAATAGATATAGTAGTTAGGTTTGGTTACACTTTTATATTCTTAGACCAAATTTTACGATTTTAACCTTTCAAATTGCCTTCTTTCATGAGATATTCTATGAATTTTAAATTTATAATTTTAATCCATATTACTTTTATGCAATTGGAACTTAAAGATAAAGTGATACTTGTGTACTAAAATATTAAAATTGTACTGGAAAACTCACTTAGCAATTGGAACTTAAAGAAATAAGATTGAAAACGTAACTCAAATAACCAATTGATTCAAATGTGCACTTTGCGGGTGGGTCAAAAAATTCACGTAAAGTATCAAAAATACACGCAAATGTGTGGGTATAGCGTGGCAAAGGACCCACGCTAAAATCCTCGAAACAAACTATTGTGAGTGAGCTATGCTCACGCTACCGAATACAGAATTAAATATAAGAAATTATGCATAGGTCAGATTCATGTAAAAATAGTAGAAACTTGCGGGGGTCAGGCCCACGCTTATAATAAAAAAAACATATTTTATTAAAAAAATTATTATTCTTATCAACATTTATATTATTTTTATTTATATTTTTATTAGAGAATCCTTAACCATCAGATTAGAAGAGCTTCTTTTTCATGTTACGATTATTATTATTATACTTATTAAATAAATATACTTGGTATATGGGTTTGGCCCTCGCTTGATTTTATTTTTTTAATTTTTTTTTTCGTTTTGCATGAGTCTAGCCCACGCTGCTTGTAATTAATTAATTACAAATAATATTTTGGTGCGTGGGTCCGGCCCACACTTGGTTTTATTTTTATTTTTTGATTTTGTTTTGTGTTTTGTGTAGGTTTAGCCCACGCTACTTACTGCTTGCAATTAATTAATGTGTGGGTCTGGCCCCCATTTGATTTTATTTTATTTTTTTATTTTCTTTTGTGTTTTGCATGAATCTAGCCCACGCTGCTTGTAATTAATTAATTGCAAATAATATTTTGGTGTGTGGGTTTGACCCCAACTAGGATTTATTTATTTTTTTGAATTTTTTCTTGTGCTTTGCATGGGTTTAGTCCACGCTACTTGCAATAATTAATTACAAATAATATTTTGGTGCGTGGGTCTGGCCCCCGCTTGATTTTCTTTTATCTTTTATCCATGTTGTGTGGGCTGTGACATTTTAGAGTGAGTTTGGCCCACGCTTCTTGCATGGGTCATTAACCCACATATCTTTTTGGCAGCTATTTTGTTGTTTTCTTGTAATGAGGTTTAATGAATTATAATAACACAATTGAAATACTTAGAAATTAGAAAAAAATATAATTAAACTTCTTTTTAAAATTATTGTAATTGGTTCTTTGATGTTTATTTTTGGATTATTTTGAATACAAGAATTTAATTCTAGTCAAGCGATGTGCCATCATTAATTCTGGTTTTGTTAACACCAATGTTTTATCTCTTTTTGTTTTCAGACAGGAAAAGTTTTTAAAGCATTTAGCAAAATGATAATGACTGGCATAAGAGATATAACATGAGATGTTGATCAATGAAAATTTTGAAGTTAACATATTAATGCATTTTTTTTCTTTTGAGGACTTTACTAAAGATGTTTGAGGCATTATCTAGTACTCTAAAAAGTATAAAATTACAAGCTTTTTCTCTTGCGTGTTTTCGCTCACATTGATATATTCTTCTCTTTTAGGTTTTCTCTTTCTTCCTTCTACAGAGTTCTTTTTAATCAAACACTTTTAGAATAATTTTAGTTCCAGACTTTAAGCGTTGTACTACTTTTTCATAATTACTTGTTTAATAAGTAAAATAGTTGTATCGTGTATTATGGATATATATATATATATATATATATATATATATAT
>Ga0209489_106809_pt1 | contig 17868 bp, 8 predicted proteins | sample SiratrowhiteBW_FD_187527 | JGI IMG/M metagenome (GOLD analysis project Ga0209489, IMG submission 187527) | Root nodule microbial communities of legume samples collected from California, USA - Siratro white BW (SPAdes) (version 2) | ecosystem: Host-associated > Plants > Roots > Nodule | place: USA...
TGATTCTTCACCCGTTAAGGATGTTGATACGTAGGAGCAGGGTCAATCCTTGTCGGGTCCTTTAATTTAAAAATTATTATTTTGTCTTTTAAATTGTTTTTTTTATATATTATATTTTTGGGAAAAATAAATATTCTAAAAACCACATTTGATTTTGATTATTTAATTAAAGGTACTGTCTTAAGACAGACGCTGTGGGGTGCTAATACCTTCCCCACGCGTAACCGACTCCCGAACTCATTTCTAGTTCGCAGACTTATTCCTTATTCTTTTCCTAGTTTTTCCATAGTTTTTTTCATAAAAAATTATGGTGGCGACTCCATTTATTTCTTTTTATTTGTTTTTATTTGGACCGCCATTTCCGTCGTGATTTTTAGGTCGCGACAACTTCACCAATCTGACGTGCTGGCCAAACAGAAGTCTACGGCGAAGTGGTTGGTGGAAGGGCAACTTAACACAAAATTTTTCTACAAAATGATTAATTGGGAGAGAGTTAAAAATAGCATTAGAGGGATATAAACTAGTAATGGGTGGTGTGAGGATCCTAATATGGTTAAGAAGGTTACAAGATCAAAGTTTACGGATAGGTTTTCCTAAGGATCAGTAAAGCGGATAATGATGCTATAACAAAAGAAATATCAGAGAAGGAGGTTAGAAAAATTGTATGGGACTGTGAGGGGACAAAGACCCCTGGACTAGATAGTTTTACGTTCTGTTTTATTAAACAGGCCTGGGGTGTTATAAAAGATGACATGTTGATAGCTGTTTTGGCTTTTATAAGTTTCGAGCGTGACCTAGAGGAAAAAATGTGTCATTCTTAACTCTTATCCCAAAGTTAGACAACTCACAAAATCTTGAAGAGTATAGGCCAATCTCTTTGGTGGGATGCATGTATAAAATCATTTAAAATTGTTTGGCTAACTAATTGAAGGGGGTTATGAGTCAGGTCATTGATCAAAAGATTAGTTTATTTTTTTGGAAAATAGGAGTTTACTTGAGAGTGTGGTAGTGGGCAACCAAATAATAGATGATGCTAAGAGAAATAATAAGAAGTATATAGTTTTCAAATTTGACTTTGAGAAGGGTTATGACTCAGTTAATTGAGAATATTTATTATATATGATGGGTAGACTTGGGTTCTGTGAGAATTGACTTAAATGGATTAGAAGCTGCCTTGAATCATCTTCCATGTTAATATTAGTCAACGAAAATCCTACTATGGAGTTTAAACCCTAGAAAGGACTTAAGCAAGGCGACCTACTTGCATCCTTTCTTTTTCTTATAGTTGTTGAAGGCCCAACAGGGGTTGTTAGGACTGTCGAAAATTTAGGACTTAAAAGGACTTAGTGTGGGTAGGAATGAAGTAAGTATTAGCATGTTACAATTTGCAGATGACACAATGTTTATGTCAAAACATTGTCACCATTAAAAGCATCTTGAGGTGTTTTGAGTTGGCTTTGAGGCTAAGGGTTAATTTGTCAAAGATCTCTGTAGGAGGTATACGAGTAGACTGTTTGAGTCTTCAAAGGTATATAGCCATGCTAAATTGCAGGATTATTGACATTTAATTTGTGTATTTACGTGTTCCTATTGGCGGGAACCATAAAAGAGTGTCTTTTTGGAAGGGTGCGTTGGATAAGACTAGAAAGAAATTAGCTAGGTGGAGAGTAAACTTATATATATGGCTGGTAGGGTCACTATGATTAAATCTGCATTGTCATTTATGTTTTTATTTTACCTTTCTCTCTTTAAGGTGCCAAAAGTTGTTAACAAAGAGATAATTAAAATTTAGAGACAGTTTATGTGGGAGAGGGGTGCTGATAGGAAAAGAAATCAGTGTGGGTTAAATGGGAGAAAATTTACTCAAGTAAGTATAGAGGAGCCTAGGGGTTAAAAATATTTTGGTCTTTAATAAGGCTCTACTTGGGAAGTGGAAATGGAGGTTAGGATTAGAGAAAAAGGGGCTTTGGAGGGAAATAATTAAATCCAAATATGGGTCTTGGAATTCAAATCTGAAAGAATCCACTTGGTGAACAAATTTGAGATATATTTGTGGGAATAATATTGAAGGAAAGTGGTTCAATGATAATTTGAATGGAAATAGGGTAAAGGAAATAGTATTAGGTTTTGGGCAGATACTTTGGCAAGGGAAAATCGTTGAGGGAAGAATATCCTAGACTATTTGTAAATTCTTTGCAATAGGATCTCATAGTCCAAGAAATGGGTGAGTGGTAAGAGAATGTTTAAGAGTGAAAATTGAGATGGAGAAGATCATGGTTTGAGTGGGACAACGGGAGTGTGGAGGATTTTTGGGCTAACAATATAGCATAATGATCCTAGTAATCAACAAAAGGATCAAGTTAAATTAGGAACTGAGTACTCAATAAGTGTAAGTGATGCTTATTGTAAGATTTTGGGGGATAGGGATGGTGAAAAGGAGGAAGTCTTCTAGTCTTTATGGAAGACAAAAGTTATACCAGCTGTCCAAATTTGTGCTTGGAAACTTATGATTAATAGGTTACCCACTAGAGAAAAACTTTCTAAGATCAGGATCTCCATCCAAAGTATGTCATACGTGTTATGTACAACAGGAGTAGAAACTTCAAGCCATTTATTTTTTTCTGAGGTTATTGGGAGATTATGGAATAGGTGCGAAAGGTGGCTAGGAGTACAATTTGTTCATCATTGCTCGGCCTTTTTTGGGTTTCAGTGTGTTCGGGAGAAGCGGGGAAGAAAAGGATCCAATGTGTAGAGAGTTCTATGAATGATGATAGTGTGGTCCATTTAGAAAATAAGGAATGATATTGTATGTAAGAGTATAATTTGGGACGTTGTAGAAATCTTGTCTATAGTTCAATCTAAATCTTGGGCGATTATAAGAAATAAATTTAAGAATTCCGACTTTTCTTTTTTTGATTGGGTTATTGTTCCAATGGAGTGTATTAGAATGGTGAAGGGTTAAGTAAATGGGTGGTACAGTGTACGTTTAGACTGCTTCAGGTGTTTTTGGGGCTTATTGGTAGTTATATTCAATTGTTGTAGTTTTTCTGTGAAGATGTTTACCGTTGATTTTTCTTCTTGACCGTTTGTCATAATTTTTGCATAGATGTTTTGATGTTATGTTGGTGTAGAGAGGTTAAATTATGGGTTTAGCTATCCTACTTATTTTAGGGCTATGTATTTTGGGTCACAAGAAGGAGCTATCAAATGCTGTTCTATGCTTAGCTATCTTACTTATTTCATTGCTTTGGAGTTTTTTTGTAATACTGTGCTTAATTTGTATTTTGGGCAGTTATGTTGTTGTGATGTGGTTTTCTTTAGTAATGTTGGTTGTATAAGGATCTCGGTAACGATATTTTGTTGTTACGACAGAGGTTCTTGTGATGAGAAGGATCAATTACTCTTCGTGTGTATGTTTTTCTATATATAGGTTGGGATAACCTTATTATTCTTATTTATATAACATTTTGTTGCTGATTAAAAAACATTTTGTTGCTGATTAGAAAAAAGGATAAACTTTAAAAGTAAATATAAAATAAAAACTAGCAGATATGATTGTGTATGTTCTATTATGAGAGAATTCATTAATTATAAATGATAATTTAATTTTTGATTGTATAAAAAATAACAATAAAAAAATGGATAGAGAGACTAATATTTTATTTTAGGATTAATTTCTACCAATTATTTAGAGGATTGATTTAATAATATGGTTGATATTAAAATTGAATGTGACTGTACTTTACTCTTTTATAAAAACAACGAAGTATTGCTTAGAAACTTAATGTTGAAACATAAGGATCAATTAATATCAATTTCTATTTTTTTAGTGTAATTAATATTTTTATTATCTTTTTATTCTCGTGATACATCAAAGAAATATAAAATGTAATATTAGGTGAAAAATGAGTACACCACTTAAATATTATACATATGTATTTTTATTGATGTCTATTTCTTATGTTCATATTGTTAATAATTATGAAATTGAAAACATATTTTTTTAGATTTTGAATTAATATTTATTCATATAAATAGTGGTCGTCGAGAGTGTTGACAACAGCGTTTCACATTAAATGTCATTACTTTTTATTTTTTTATAATATATTACTTATTATATTAAACAAAATATTGTGTTCACCAAATAATAAGCATGCTAATTAACTCAACAAAAACATAAATAAAATAATTAATTATATAATATCTATAACATATCATTATATTTGATTCTAATATTTGCTTAAATTGGACAATCAAAGTTGAGAATTCTTGACTTTTCATGAAATGATTGAAAATAGTAGTAAGAGATTTCTATCAATATGAAGTCAGTTATTTGATTCTCCGCGTTGATATGAATGAGAGTGAATAGTCATTTTTAAACAATCTCATGAATAAAATGATATTTAATATTTAAAAAAATTATATTAACTTTTCTATAGTTATAATTATCGTAACTTGTTTACAAATCACTTTGATATTTTTACTCTTTTTTATAATTATTTTACAATTTGTTCAATTTGTATTTGATATTCTTATTTTAATTATATTTATACAATATAATTTTTATTTTTTATATTTGATATTAAAAAATGTGTTAAGTATTTGATAATAATATGTTTCTTTTGATGTGATTTTTAATTTTTTTATAAAAAATTATTTAATTAATATTTGTAATAGGTATACCATTTCTCAATGAAAATGAGATTAAAAGAATGTATACCTATTAAATATATAAAAATAAAAATGAAGATGAATTTTTTCTATACCTGCCTAAACCATTATCATTCCTCTTCTTGCCTCGTTGCAAATATCTTGGAGTACTTGCTAACATCTTAGAATGCTTTTAAAATGGTTCTAAAACTACTGTACATAAGTGCCACGTATGTCAAACAGTGAGAGGATATTTTTAAAATGGGAGACAGGTTATGATCCATTTTTATCTTTTGAGATGTTTGTGGGGTATCAATATCTGATTCTGGATGCTTTAAACATACCTCGTATGAAGCTAGCTTAAGGTGTTAAGGTGTTAGTCTATGATAGAATTTTTTAATATTTGTTTTGGAAGATACTAATAGATGTTTTCTTGAGAAATTTCAATCTAGAATAAATAACTATTTGGAGCCAGATCTTTTATGAAAAGCTCTTTTTGGGATGTTGCAATTTTAATTTAAAATAATGAATAAATTTAAAATATATGATTAAATTTATTAACTTATTATTACGATTATAAATATAAATATTAATATAATATGAATTATGAATGTTATTTTATCAATTTTAAGTATAAGATTGATGTAGGTGGTGTGAAAGAATTTTTGCATACCGTAGATACCAAATAAGAGGACTCTATTACATAAATGGTTCCTTAACGTAAACTTTGATTTTTATGTTGTAAAACTTTAACTTTTATGAGAGTGTGACTATAATTTTATTACAAATATAAAAATATATTTATTTTAAAATTTCATTGTTATTAAATATATCAGTTAACCATGTGATAGTAAGATAATCCAAGAATAGTATTTAAAATTAAATTATATTTATTTTGAAAAAATGATTGAATCTCTAATAACTTTTGGTAAAGGATGAAAAATAAACTCTTTTTCGTAATATTATTCAAATTCATTTTGATCTTGATAAGGAATATTTTGCATTAATTGGGTATAAATATGATTATGTTTAATAGTCGATTTTTTAAATTAGAATTAGATATAAGACAAGAAAGATATATTCTCGTCCTTCTCTTCATACCGGTTCCAATACCAACTCCTCCTATTCTCATATTTATTTTTAATTTAAATTAATAAAAAAAATTTAGTTTATTAAATAATTTAAAAGATTTATATTAACTTTTTTATCGTAATTTATTTCTAGATCACACATTTGATACTTTTAATCTTTTTTATAATTATTTGACAATTTATTTAATTATTATTTGATATTTTTATTTTATATTAATATAATATAATTTCTTTTTAATATTTGACATTACAGAAAAACATATATTGAATATTTGATAATATATATTTTTATTATAATTTTTATTTTTATAAAAAATTATTTAATTAATATTCGAAACGATTCTCGATGAAAATGGAAATAAATAAAAAATTCGTAACCATTAAATATATAAGGACGAGGATATAATGAGGAGGATAAGATAAATTTTTACTATAAAAGGTAGGAGATAGCTGCGTAACCCATTATCACTCCTCTCGTTGTCTCATTGAAAATATATCATTCCTCTCGTTGTCTCATTGAAAATATCTTAGAATACTTGCTAACACGTCCGAATGCTTCTCTTTTTAAATTTTTTCTAAAAGTACTATATGTAAGGGCCACGTATGTCAAACAATGAGAAGATATTTTTAAAATGGGAGACAGGTTATGGTCCATTTTTATCTTCTGGGATATCTGTGGTTTTGGAGCATAGTAATGTTATTTTCATGACCACTCAAAGTTTCTTCACATTAATCAAAGTGTTGTTTAGTGAAACATGACACACTTATTAGAATCTCAACAAATTATTACACAACGGGAAAAGGTATCTAAATGCTAAAACACAACACTCCTAGTGTTTATTTTTCTTCATCTCAACATTTGGCTAGATGATGGTAGAAAAAGGTAAGAGTGGAGCTCACAACAACTACAATAATGCATTTGAGAAACCCTAGATGCAATCTTCTTGCTTATGCTTTCCTAGTCAACACTATTGTAATATTGCTGAACTCAGTTTTCTCCTTAGACATACGATCAGCCAAAAGTTTGAGGAAGCGGCTAAAAACCTCTTCAATGATATCTTCTCCAAAGTGGCTAACCAGCATAGGTTCTGCCACAGACCTCATGCACTGTGCCAGGTTATATCCACTTTCACTAAGTGTTTCAGACCTTTCACATTCAAACTCGAGCATTCCAATTCTCAAGAGGGTTCCAATTCACCTCGAACACCTCTAGACGATTGATGGCAAATGATCCTTCTTTAAGAACTTCCAATTTCACTTCAGATGGTGATGGATTGTATTGGGGGACGTTAAAACCATCCAATTGCCCTTTCTTTATTATTCCCTGCACCAATTACTCAAAGAATTCATATATATTTTGCCAAATTAGTAGAAGCATAGCATCAAGTCCTTACCTGCAGAGACATATCACTAAGAGCTGTAGCCATAAGCTCCCAAATAAGGTAGCCACCCTCCACGCTGGCTGGATCCTCCACTTCTTCTCTTCTTCCCAAAATTGTGAGAACCATACGACCTCCTTCAACTAGTTCCTCTGCACGACACTTGAGAAAGCTAGAGAAATCTCTCTGAAATTGGTGGTAGTAAGATCTCCCAACATTTGATGGGCTTGCTCTTCCTATATAAATGTTCCCCCTGTTGTTGTCTATACCCTCAGGAACCTAATATAATTATTTATCACCAATAACTCACAGTTATTACTTCCATTCCATATATTATCACATTAGCCACTCCTACAAAATACAAAGGCCAACCAAAGAATTTGATTAACATATGCATATGCATGTACCTTAGATAGCCATTGGAGGCTGTAAGAGGAATGGACAAAATGAAGACTTTGATCTGGGAAAACCCTGTCATAGAAAGAACCGGGGACCCCAGAGAAGTAGCAGGGACCAATTCCACCTTCCATTTCATTTTGCAATTGCTCTTTAAAGCTGTCAAGGGACGTAAAGATGCTGTTGAAGTCATTCCCAGGGAGATCATTCAGAAACACCTTGTATTCTGGAGATTTATGGTTCAGTTTTCGGCAAAGCTTCTCCACAGTCTTTATGAATTCAGACACAACAAACAAAGTGTTTGGTCCAGAAGAGCAACCCAAATCTGCAATTGCCAAGCTTCTCGGGAGTGTGCTGCTATACAAACTAGTTATGGCTTCTTGTATTATGGGCTTTGACAAAGTAATCGCCTTTTGCTGTAAATCAATGACAAACAATTTGTGGTTGTTTATATATAAATTAAAATTTATGTTATAGAAAAGAACATTTTGAAGTGGGTAAAATGAAGACAGAAGCATGGAGGATTAGTATACCTGAACAAAGGAGTTGTTTGCATAGCTGGTGTTTCCAGCACCCCCGTTCATGTGCAGTACCTGTGCTACTTCCATTATTCAATCTTAATTTCTTCAATTCTTTTGCTTTTACTGATGTGATCCAACTTCATATTACAGACACACATATATATATATATATATACACACATGTTTATGAGCATACTCCTTTTTCAATCACAAAATCATGTTTTTTTTTACCATGATTTTAAATAAAATAGCATTATTTAATAATTGGTGATTATTATATAATCTCATTAGAAGTTATTATTGTCTAAAGTGACTATTTCTTGCTCTTAACTTTTTATTAAAGTAGTGTAATTATGTGAAAATTTATTATTAAAATAAATAATGTTTTTATGTAAATAAATAAGTTGTAATATGATATAATTTTATTAAGAAGTTGAATGTATTATATAATTTTAGTTTAGTAAAAGTAAAATCGTATCAACTTATCATAATTTTAATTAAAGTTAATTAAAATTTAAATTATCTTATTTTAAATGAAGTGATATTAAGATGATATGATTTTATTTAAAATAAAATATTATAAATATTTTAATTAAAGTTATATAAATCTTAAAGGATGTGATATTTATATTGAACTCAATGTTACACTAAGATAATTTACCTTTTTCTCCAACCAAAGATTGTGTCATACGCAATTTTTTACCTTTTTCTCAATAAAACCATTTACTCATTTCACTGATAAGTGGACAAAATACCACCACTTTAGTTAAAAAAAAAAAAAAAAATACCCTTTTTGGCATGGAATGTTTCGTCACAAGTATGCGGCACGTGGCACCAATCCAGATAAAGAAATTCACCAACCAACCATGGTGAAAGGGATCGATGATTAATGATTGGAGTAAGAATGAGTTTATCTTTAAAAGCGCATCTCATATTTACAAGTACATGTTTTATACGTGAAAAGAAATATTTGATTTATTTAATATAAAAGAAGCACTAATTACAATTTTGTATTTAAGCTAATAATCTCTAAATTTTTAATTTAAACGAAGAAAAGTACAATAATTAACAAGATAATGTTATAAAAAAGGTAAAATTTAATATGACAACTGACGTTAAAGTGAAAAAAAAAATTGTACTTATTTTGAAAAGGATTCGATTTTCAAAATTAAACGTATAAAATAATACTTGTATAATTACATTCTAATGAAAACCAATTAGTTTCACAAAAGGAAAGGTAAATGCGTTTTAAATTTTATTGTAAATTAAAATTGATTTATAAATGTTACTTTTTTAAATTACATATAAACCTATATATAAGTTAATTTTAATTTTTAAAATTATTTTATTTTTATCGTTTCTTTTCACCCTAGTGTTCACAGCTAATTTTGTATAAATATACTCCTAATATATGCATCCTTTAAGGTTCCATTTCCAAGTTAAAAAAATATGAGAATATTAAGAATCGATGTTATATGCCATTAAACTCTTTTTATGTGATATTTTCACTCAAATTCTACGGAAGTTCCATGAACCTTATTCAGTTTATTTTAATAAATTAGAAAAATATGTGGAGATTGCAAGTCACGAACATTAATCTCATTTATTTTTTATTTTAGGAACAAAAGTAGGACAAAAGTTTAAAGAATAATTTTCAAAATTTTAATTGAATAAGGTAATTCAAATTTATTGAATTTTATTTTTTTTATTTGGTTAAAATATTCAATTACTAGCAAATATAAAAAAATATTTAAATACGAAATAATTTTTAATAATTAAAAATTTTGATGTTGAAGATTTCTCTTAATTAATTTTAGTTGATATTATTTTGTAGTTAAAGTTTGTTAAGTTTTTTCAACTAATATTAATAAAGCTTTTTATTCAATTATGATCGAGAGATATTGATGCTTTTACAACCTTGTTGTGTAGTTAGGATTTTTTTGTCGACTTAGATAACAAATTCGTCAACTTAATAATAGAAAAAATAATCATGTTAACTAGAATTTTTAACCAGTCAATATTAAAAAAATCTAAATTAATTATTAATAAAGAATAATAATGTTGTTGTTGATGAAAAAACAATCACTGCACATAAAAAAAAAAAAAACAGATATGAATAGAAAAATTTAGCTGCACACATAAAAAAACATCACAACAGATATCAATAAAAAAATTTAGTTAACATATACGAAAAATAACCTCTTGACATTGGTTAAGAAAACTCCTTGATTATTTTTTAACAAAAAATAATGATCTACAATAAAAAAAGACTAAAAATGTAAATTAAAAAAATTATATAAACATGAATAAAAAAATCATAGTCGACATAAACTAAAAGTAGTTCTCCTAATCAATAATACTAGACAAAAATGGAGATGAGAAGAAAATACGAAAAGGAAATTCGTGAATGTGAGACTACGGAAAATTTCAAATTCTTATCTTCTTAATTATTCAATTACTCGTAAAACTATTTTAACTTTTTGTTTAATTTTTTATCCAAAACAACATATTTTATTATAAAAAACATTTAATTCTCTATAAATTGAGTAACTCCCTTAAAATTCTTTATCCAAATGTCATCAGGAAATCCAGAACGCTTATAAACTATTAAAGGGATTGATATTTTCTAAGGTGCTTAATATATAATTGTTTCTAAGGTGTAAAATCAATTTTTTTTATGGAAATATAGTTTATCTGTTGTCTTATACCAGGAGAGATTATTGAAGTTGAAATTTCGATGAATGATGTTTGAATCCTATTATTCCAAATTTAATTTTAAAAATCAGTGTATAATTTAGATGATTAGAAATAATGATATATATATAAACCTATTATTTTTCAGAATGGTTTTACACCTTATAAGTGTTTATCGAAGTGTTTAGATGAGTGCCACAGCTTTGATTCTTTATTGAGATGTTCATTAGAGAGTTTAGATGTTTTGTGTGTGTTATTTCTGATCCAATTAGTATTAAGAGAATATATTTTTGGACTCAGTAACAATTCGACAGTCTGGATAGATTTCAATATAAAATTCATAGGATCAACTGTTAAAGAATATTATGTTATTTAAAACTTAGATCAACTTCAAAGAACTAATTATGTTATCTTTTATAAAAGTTGGTATAAATAATAATAATAATTATTATTATTATAATAAAATATTTTTTTTATAAATGTCACAATTAACATCTCAAACATGGGATAACGATAACATAATAACTCTAAAAAACTTGATTAGAATAAATTGTTATACTATTTAATTATATTTTATTCTAATAAAAGTGTAATCCAAGCGTTACTATTCAAGTCACCATGGAGAAATGAATTATTTAAGTCAAGTTGTTCCAAAAACCAATTCTTGGTAGTAACTATAGTAACACACAAATGAATGATGATCATCTTCGCAACTAGGAAATATGTATTTAAATAGTAAATTCCTTCAAACTTGGTGTAGCCTTTAGTAATAAAATGTGGTTTGTATTGTTTAATGTCTCACATTGGCATTGTATTGTAACTTATAAACTTACTTGCATCTAATATGTATCTTTCTTGGTTGTAGAACAGTTGTGTAACATGTTTCGTTTGTCTTAAGCACATCAATTTCAACATTTGAAGTTTTTTTCAAATTTAAGTATGGTAACAACTTCTTCATACATCCTAGGCTTAATATAAGAGGAGATAGATGAAACAAAGTGTAAGTATTTTTGAGATAAAGACTCATATGAAAGGAAAAGCTAATAGGAAATTTGACCTCGTTATTACTATTTGTGTTATGGTTGTCCTGAATGGAGTTAGATATTTAATGATGGTAGTCTCTTAAGCATGTTGGTGCTATAGGTGTTATAGGATATCTCCTTGTGTTGTCATTCTCATACCATTCCTGCTTTCAATTTGTTATGCAGTTACATGTCTTCATTAACATAGTTATATATATAATTAATTTGAAAATTAAAGAAATTTATTTGTGAATTGTTATTGAGTTGTTCTTCATTGTTGTCTAGGGAAATAAAGGTATGTTCATGAAATATGACATCCTAATAAATGAAAAATTCTCTAGCATTCATGTCCATGACAATATATCTTTTGATATTAGTTTTGAATCCTAAAAAAATGGTGACAATTAATCATGTAAAAATAATATTTAAATACTAAATATTCTTTTGTTAGAAAAAATTATTTAATCTCTCATAATTTTCTTTTATCAAGAATGACAAATGAATTTGTCTCCATGGATATTGCTCAAATTCATTAGAAAATTCTTGCATTGAATGAGTACAAATATGAATATAAGTAATACTTAATTTTTTAAATTAGGTACGGAGAAGAGAGTAAGATATATATATATATATATATATTTCATCTGTGTCCCCATACCCGTCCCAATCCTCATTCCTGTTCTAATATTCTCATTCCATTTCAAATTATTAAAACACTTTTAATTCATTAAATAACCTAAAAAATTATATTAACTTTTCTTTAGTCTTTATTATCATAACTTATTTCTAGGTGGGACATTTAATATTTTTACTCTTTTTATAATTATTTGACATTTATATTATTGTTATTTGGTGTTGCAATTCATATTTATATAATTATAACTTTTTATATTTAACATTGGAGAATAGAAAATGTTTTGAATAATTGATAATATAATATGTTTAATGGTATTTTTCCTTTTCATAAAAAAATATTTAATTAATATTTAAAAAAATTAAAGGGGTAAGGATAGACGAGGGTACCAGTATACCCGTTTTTTTGATAGGAATAGAGATAAGAAAAAAAAATTGAATACTTGTTAAAATGAATACGATAAGACAAAAAAAAAGTTCATACTTGTTCAAATAAAAATAAAAATGATGATGAACTTTTACTTTGAAATGAATAGAATAATCGTATCCGCACCCGACTATCCTCGTTGTCATCCCTCCCATTACCCACACGTTAGAATGTCAGTCACGTTTTAAAATGTTTCTAAACTACTATATATATGATACACGTGGCTATATAATTCCTACAAGTGCCACATGTGTCAAACAATGAGAGGATGTAGATAGACCATTTTTAAAATGGGAGACAGGTTATGGTCCATTTATATTTGTTGGTATGTTTGTGGGGTTTGGAGCATAGTAATGTCATTTTCAAGACCAACTCAAAGTTTGTTGTCTTTAATCAAAGTATTGTTTGACAATAGTTAACAATAATATTTATTAAGGAATTAAAGAAAATTTTGTTTTGAGAACCACAGTTAGTATATAATTAAATGTCGTGATTTAATTACGTAAATAAAAATAAATTAAGATTTTTTTTTGAAGAATATTTAGAGTATTTTGTTATGAATCGACAGTGACGACAGTAACTCCGGTGATAGTAGTAGATACGACTGCAGTGGCGGCAACACCAGTGACGAGATTCAAATTCAGTGTTTCTCAACCCTTGATAAAATATGCTGAATAACGTTTTAAATAAAACCACAAATATATAAATCCTAAAAATGACTCTCAGTGTGACACTGAAATGTTTTTTATATGTCATTTATCTTGATCACATCAGTGCCACATAAGATTTTAAAGTGAGTGTGTACCAAATGTGATTGTAAAAGTATAACTACTCAAAAATTATACATAACACAATTATTACAATCTCAATAAATTATTACACAACGGAAAAAATATATATGTAAGGAAAAGGGTTTATCCAAATACAAAAAAACACAACACTCCTATAGTGTTTATTTTTCTTCAAACATTTGGCTAGTTGAAGGTATAAAAAGGTAAGAATGGAGCAAGCAAAACTCAACAACTACAATAATGCATTTGAGAAACCCTAGATGCAATCTTCTTGCTTATGGTTTCCTGGTCAACAGTATTGTAATATTGTTGAACACAGTTTTCTCCTTAGACATACGATGAGCCAGAAGTTTGTGGAAGCGGCTAAAAACCTCTTCAATGATATCTTCTCCAAAGTGGCTAACCAGCATAGGTTCTGCCACAGACCTCATGCATTGTGCCAGGTTATATCCACTTTCACTAAGTGATTCAGACATTTCACATTCAAACTCAAGAGCATTCCAATTCTCATGAGGATTCCAATTCACCTCGAACATCTCTAGACGATTGATGGCAAATGATCCTTCTTTAAGAACTTCCAATTTCACTTCAGATGGTGATGGAGTGTATTGTGGGATGTTAAAACTATCCAATTGCTCTTCCTTTATTATTCCCTGCACCAATTAGTCAAAGGATTCATATTCATGCATGTTGCCAAATTAGTATCAATGTGCACTGAATTTAAAGCATGACATCAAATCCTTACCTGCAGAGACATATCATTAAGAGCTGTAGCCATAAGCTCCCAAATAAGATAGCCACCCTCCTTGCTGGCTGGATCCTCCACTTCGTTTCTTCTTCCCAAAATTGTGAGAACCACACGACCTCCTTCAACCAGTTCCTCTGCACGACACTTGAGAAAACGAGAGAAATCTCTTTGAAATTGGTGGTGGTAAGCTCTCCCAACATTTGATGGGCGTGCTCTTCCTATATAAATATTCCCCCTGTTGTTGTCTATACCCTCAGGAACCTAATATAATAATTAATCACCAATAACTCACAGTTATTACTTCCATTCCATATAATATTACATTAGCCACTCCTACAAATACAAAGGCCAACCAAAGAATTTGATTAACATATGCATATGCATGTACCTTAGATAGCCATTGAAGGCTGTAAGAGGAATGGACAAAATGAAGGCTTTGATCTGGGAAAACCCTGTCATAGAAAGAACCGGGGACCCCAGAGAAGTAGCATGGACCAATTCCACCTTCCATTTCATTTTGCAATTTCTCTTTAAAGCTGTCAAGGGACGTAAAGATGCTGTTGAAGTCATTCCCAGGGAGATCATTCAGAAACACCTTGTATTCTGGAGATTTATGGTTCAGCTTTTGGCAAAGCTTCTCCACAGTCTTGATGAGTTCAGACACAACAAACAAAGTGTTTGGTCCAGAAGAGCAACCCAAATCTGCAATTGCCAAGCTTCTCGGGAGTGTGCTGCTATACAAACTAGTTATGGCTTCCTCTCTTATTGGCTTTGACAAACTAATCGCCTTTTGCTGTAAATCAATGACAGACAATTTCTGGTTGAACTTCATTGTACTACAATACGTGATTGAAACATATGCATGCATTTCAATTAATTTTCGAAAAAAATTACAATAATGTTCTGTTTCATGAAATTATATCTCCTGTTTTTTGTAACACTTAATTACAGTATAATTAGTACCCAGGTTGTTATGCAATACTTGATTAAAACATGGATGTACTTCCATTAATTTTAGAAAAAAAAATACACAAATAATTTGTTTAATGAAATTATATCTCCTGTTTTTTAACACTTCAAGCATATTTTTTTAAAATACTGGATTAATGACATTAAAATGATATTTTTGTTTTTTTTATTAAAGAACTAATTTATTTTAATAGCGGATTACGAATGTATGAACTTTATTTTAGGTTTAAAACATAAAGATACAAGATTTTTGGACAAGATAAATTAACAATGTTAATAAATTTAATAACATCGGAGTTAAAATCCTTCACAATAATATCTTTGGGTCCAAACATGTTACCACACGGGTAATTGACATAGTGATTCTTTTAACAGCTACAATAACATTTAGAATAATTTTACTTTAACACCCTGTAGCAAGATAATATCTGATTTTTATAATAAAATATTATATTTTAATAAAATAATATTATTTTTTAATATCAAATAGTTTAATGTCAAATAAGAATAAGTTACTATTCTCGGTGTCAAAGTATCGTCTCCCTAATATTTATAGATTATAATTTTAAAAAAAATAAATATTAAAAAGTTTGTACTTAATTTCTTACATGAATTCATGAATTGATTGAAAAAAATTGTAAATAGATACATTTCAATCAAAATGTCCTTAATTTTCTTACTTAAATACAATTTTAATAAACTAATGACTGGTATTAAAAATAAATTGTTTTATTAGTGTTAATTTTTACGATAAAATGTTTTTTCCCTGTACGTTTTCTAAAACCTTTGCATATCATTTTGTCTTTTGATCTTCTAAAATTTACATATAATTTTTGCCATTATCAGAAAAAAGTTATACAAATTACGATTTATTAAAAGAAATCTTGCTTAGGTGTATCCGCCATCATTTATATTATTATATCGCTAACAGTAGCATGAAAAACATATTTAAATTTTAGAAGAAATATGTTTGACTTTCAAAGAAATGAAATAATACGAAATTAGAATACATATTTTATCCTAAAATCTTTATTTAACATCTGTATCATATCAATTTTTTCACAATTTAAAACTTTTTTTCTTTTCGTTATATTCTTATTCTCAAATTGCACTAATGTATTTACAAGATAAAATTAGTTCATATTTAAATTAAAATTTGTTATAAAAAGAACATTTTGAACTGGGTAAATGAAGACAGAAGCATAGAAGATGTTAGTATACCTGAACAAAGGAGTTGTTTGCATAGCTGGTGTTTCCAGCACCCCCGTTCATGTGCAGTACCTGTGCTACTTCCATTATTCAATCTTAATTTCTTCAATTCTTTTGCTTTTACTCTTGCCTCTGTGATGTGATCCAACTTCATATTACAGACACATATATATATATATACACACATGTTTATGAGCATACTCCTTTTTCAACCACAAAATCATGTTTATTTTACCATGATTTTAAATAAAATAATATTTAATTTCGTGGTTATCACATAATCTCATCAGAAGTTATTATTGGTCTAAAAGTGATGAGCCTTTTTAGCATGGATGTCTCGTTATCAAGTGTGGGGGACCATGAACAGTATATGGCTATGAATCCAGGTAAAGAAAGTCACCAACCATGATGAAAGTGATTGATGATTAGAGTAAGAATGAATTTATATCTTCAAGCGCATCCCATATATACCAGTGCATGTCTTACACGTGATAAGAAATTTGTGTAAATATTTCTAATGAAATAATACTTGTATAGTTAAATTCTAATTAAAACCAATTAGTTGCAAGAAATGAAATAATGCTTTTCAAATTTTATTATAAATTATAAAATTAATTTATAAAGGTTACTACAAGAAAAAAATTATTTAGAAATCATTTTTAATTACCAAATAGAATAATTGCTAATTGTGATCAAAATAATTATCAAATTAGATTTTGGTTGTTAACTAACTACAAAATAAAAATAATAATTAAATTTAGTAACAAATTAAGTCAAGATAATTGGTATTAAACATTAACTATCAAAGTTTTAGTCACTTATAACATTAAATTCTAAATTATATCTAATTAAGTTAGCAACTTAATTCGGTTAGATACAAACTTGGTATAACTTGGTATATAGGGGATGTGCTTGAAGTCTTTTTATATAAACATTATTCGATTTATTTGAAGTAATTAAAAAATATGTAGAGATGGCGAGATCCAAACATACATCTCAACTGGAATAAAGATAATATAATATCCTTCCCAACAAAACTTGATTAAGATAAATTCTATATTATTTAACTATATTTTATTTTAATAAAGATGGAATGTCATAATGTAATTATGATTTAATCTATCTAATTTACATCATTATATCATTATTTTTACTTTCAACATGTATACGTAAATATATTTAAACCCATGTATGATACATTTGTTTGTGAATATTTTCTTAGTTATTATTGATTTTCCATGTTTAGAGGAAGGATAACAAAGCAGTGAGAAGGAAGCATGAAAAAAAAAGAAAAAACTGTTATTATATATATATATATATATATATATATATATAAGG
>Ga0209489_106810_pt1 | contig 17866 bp, 7 predicted proteins | sample SiratrowhiteBW_FD_187527 | JGI IMG/M metagenome (GOLD analysis project Ga0209489, IMG submission 187527) | Root nodule microbial communities of legume samples collected from California, USA - Siratro white BW (SPAdes) (version 2) | ecosystem: Host-associated > Plants > Roots > Nodule | place: USA...
ACTGAGGACCATCAGAACGACCTTTCTGCATCACCATCTTAGCATTCACAACCTTCACAGTTAAAGTGTGCCCACTGGTCCCAGGGCGAAGCTGATCCACCTTGGTGAACACAGGCTTCCTCAATCCAGATTTTGAATCTGACATGCTTCAAATCCTACAAAAGCACAAGAACCTCCACTAAGACACCATAAAACTGCAGTAAGGAACATTATTCCTACCTTCATACAAAAGCCAACCTCACTTAACCTAACCCCAGGTTAAAGGGGCACGAAAGTTCAGAAATTTTCAATATCTCAGCAACAAATATTGAGAATAATATCGGGTTAGTAAAAGGGTAGAGCATAAGATCCAAACTCATACCAAATTCTCAGTTCCATCAAACATGTTTAAGAAATTTCGAATAAAATTCATAAGAAAAAAAAAAAGTAAAAATATTTCGAGAAACCGAACCGTAAAAAATGAAGTTCTTTTAGATGAAAACAAGCAGTGGAATGAAAATTGAAGGATGTGAGAAAAGGGGAAGGAGATTGGAATGCAACCTGAAAATTGGTGTGAGGGAAGAGAAAGATGCGAAACTCAGACTCTCAGACTCAGACGTCAATGAGTGAAAGGGATAGCATTCGTCACTTTCTTCCGCGTTTTGTCCCCATTGAAGGCACCAAATAAATAAAAGATTAAATTTAAGTTTAATTTTTTTAACTCTATTATTTATTTATTCTGTTCATTTAATCTCACTTATAGTAAAATCTCAATCAGTTTTTCAATTTTGAAAACCAGACATGACATGACAATCTTTTTTTTAAAGACAGTTCTTCCAGAACAGCTAATTTATAAAGTTTTAATTTTTTTAAATTTTATTCTAATATAAATATTCTATAAGATCTCCATTTATAATGATTTATTTTATAATTAATAGAAATATATATTATAAAAATAACTTTTGTGATCTAGATCTAAAATTGTATTTTTATTTTTTATATCATAAGAATCTTATAAAATTTAAATCTTAAATTTTATAACTACAGTGCTATAATTAACTTGAAACATTATTAACAATGCCTAATTTTAATTTATACATAATACAGTAAATATCAATGTCAAAAAATATATATAAAGGTAACTTACTTTCATTTTTTCTCACAATTAGGTTCTGACTAAATTTAAAAAGCTTATATTGTTTCAATTTTAGAATTAAAGTATTTAGTTAAATTCTTTAAAGAATTAGTTAAATTGAACAAAAATAAGTAAATAATAATACTAAAAATAATTAAATATTTAATATTTTGATATTCAAGTTTAAGAAAAAACGAGAAAGTGAGTAATAATTTATGAGTGATCACTACATATTATCCTGATAAGATTATATTTAAACTGATAAGATTATATTTAAATTCTGATAAATCATAGTATCATAAGTTGTCACAAAAAGAAAATTTATTTATTTTTCAAAATTTATATCTTTTATATACTAAACTATATTATAGAAATTCCTCCCACTAGTTGTGTATCAAGCCCAAAATATTTGAGTTAACACATTTGATGACATGACATGTTCGAGATAATAAAGTTAAAATATAAATTTTACCTATTAAATAAAATTACTGTAAATCTTTAACAAAACAAAATTAAATCATTAACATTGATTGTGATACACCCACTTGACACATGAGTTGACATTTTCATGTGTTAATTAAATAACATTTTGTTTTTGTTGAGCATGCATGTAAGAGTCTTGAATTTTGTAAAATTTTCATTCGATTAGAATTCTTAAGTGTAATTTGAGTTTATTATATCTTTCGATCCTCTTTATAAAACGGAAAAGACACAAAAACACATATATTTTACAATTTTACAAATAGGATTTCACAAATAATAATGAGTTATCGAGAAACTTATTCTCACTCTAATTAATCACTTTAGAACATGTTTTCAAAGTTTTCATATGGTTATCAATAGTGACTATCCGATTAAATTTTTTAAAAAATCTGAGTTTGTTGTAAGAACAATAGCTTTGGTTATCTAGTAAATATATGATTTGTTGGGTACAACTAAGCTATTAAGGTAGAATGTAGATATGGTATGGATAAAACATGGTTTAATTTTATCCTTTTAAATGTATGTACTTAGAACCTAATACATCTTAACTAAATATTACCTTAGTCACATACTCCTTGTCTTATCCAATTACTTATATTGTAGGTCTCACACACATTTTTAAGGATGGTTCAGGCTCAAGCAGGTAAAGCAACCGCTTTAAGCTTTAAGGTCTCAAAGACGTCAAAAAAATTTAATACTCATATATTAGTATAAAATAAAATAAATATTTAATTTTAAAATTATACTAACAAAATTTTAATTAAAAATTTAGATATGTTAACTGACTTTAAGTTTAATGACTTTAAATTTATATTGGTACTGTAAATACTATTTAATGAATAATATTCTTGAAATTGAAACTTGTTAACAGTCAAGGAATCTTACTATCAACTTTCTAATTTTGGAGTATCTCTTCCCTATATTCGAACGGATTGAGATAACACATTGATATATTTGAGATAACACATTGATATCATTTTTTATATATCCTTTCATTGTCTGACTCTTCCACTTCTCTCATTTCTTCTTTACTTATCTCCTTTCTTCCTTTGTCTCTTTGTTCCTTCCTTCGCTAATATTATTTTCAACTTTTGTTTCCGAATTTGTTGCATCATTCTATACTATACTATGTATTTATGCATGTGTCTTTACTTGGAGCAGTAGATTTATTGAGCAAGAGTTTGTGTTCATTTTTGCTCCTTGACAATTAGGTTTTATCTTTTTAACTTAGTCTCATTTTATATACTGTTATATTGGTATACAAATATGTCAACTAGAATATTTGAATCAGGTTATTCAAAATTTCAAAAAAAAAAATTAAACTTTTTGTTGAATCACAAAAAGGAACTATGAATAAATTTATAAAAATAAACAAAAAAAAATGAATTAGAAAATACAGGTGAGTATAAATTTAGGTGAAGATAACAATATAAATATAGGTGAAGACAATAATAAAGTAGTAAACGAATATAATAATTTTGATTCTCAAACTCATATAGTAATTCTGATCCTCAAACTTAGGATAACGAGAATGAAATTGCAAGACAAAATGATTCTAATATTAAAAATATATATGATCCAAGTCAATGGAAGGATAGTGATACAATATTGAGAGACTTATTAGTAAAAAAATATCCTATTAGGATAACTGATATAGATTTTTCAAAAGATAAATACTCAAGACACTTTTTTTTGTATCATATTACATTCAAAAATTGTTGAATGAGGAGAAACATGAAAGAAGATGGCTCATTTATTCTACAGATTTAGATAGAGTATTTTATTTTTGTTGTAAATTATTTAATGTTATTGGTTGTACCAGTAAACTAGGTAATGAAGGTAGTATTGATTGGAGAAATCTTAGTGCTAAGTTTAAGAGTTATGAAATAAGTGATGAACACATTATTAATATGAATGCATGGATTTATCTGGAAATGAGATTGTCAAAAGATAAAACAATAGATAAACATGCTCAAGAACAAATAAATAAAGATAAAGAACATTAGAGAAAGGTGTTGTTAAGAATTATTGTTGTTATTAAAACTCTTGGTAAAATAACTTAGCCTTGCGTGGAAAAAATGAGAAGATCTACCAAGAAAGTAATGAAAATTTTTTAAGTTTGATAGAAATGATTGCAGAATTTGATCCAATTATGCAAGAACATATTCATCGAATTAAAAATGACAAAATTTATAATCATTACCTTAGACATAATATATAAAAGACATAATATATAAAATGAGTTGATAAATTTGTTAGCAAGTGAAATAAAAACAAAAATTATAAAAAAATTATGAATGCAAAATATTATTCAATCATACTTGACTGTACTCCAGATATAAGTCATCAAGAATAAATGTCTTTTGTATTATGATGTTTGGATATTTCATCTACTCCAAGGTTAATGAATATTTTTTAGAATTTTTAAAAGTAAATGAAACAAGTGGAAACTTTCTTTTTAATGTTATTTTAGATGAACTGAAAGTCCTTGGACTTGATATTAATGACCTTAGAGGACAAGGATATGATAATGAATCAAATACAAAAGGAAAACATCAAGGTGTACAAAAAAGATTTCTTGATATTAATCCTAGAGCATTTTATACTCCATGTGGTTGTCATAGTTTAAACTTAGTACACAAAAAAGATTTCTTGATATTAATCCTAGAGCATTTTATATTCCATGTAGTTGTCATAGTTTAAACTTAGTACTTTGTGATATGGCAAACTCTTGTCCTTGAGCTACATCTTTCTTTGGAGTGTTATAGCGTATCTATACTTTATTTTGCATCCATCTTTTTTGAAGAAGAAGAAAATAAAGTATAGATACATTGTAACACTCCAAATAAAGATGTAGTTCTAGGACAAGAGTTTGTCATATCACAAAGTATTAAGTTTAAATTATGACAATCACATGGAGTTTGCCATATCACACACTACTAAGTTTACAACAAAAACAGAATACTCTATCTAAATCTTTAGAATAAATGAGTCATCTTCTTTCACATTTCTCCCTATTAGAAAATTTTTGGTTTCTCCCAATTAGAAAATTTTTGGATGTAATATGATACAGAAGAGTGTCTTGAGTATTTATCTTTTTGAAAAATTTGTATCAGTTATCCTAATAGTACATTTTTCTACTAATAAGTCTCTTAATTTTGTATCAATGTCCTCCCATTGACTTGGATCGTATATATTTTTAATCGTTATCCTGAGTTTAAGAATCAGAATTACTATCATGAGTTTGAGAATCAAAATTATTATGTTTGTTGACTACTTTATTATTGTCTTCACCTATATTTATATTGTTATCTTCACCTAAATTTATATTGTTATGTTATTTATTCAAAGAAGACTCACCTGTATTTTTTAATTTATTTTTTTATTTATTTTTATAAATTTATCTATAGCCCCTTCTTGTGATTCAACAAAAAAGTTTAACTTTTTTTTTTTTTACGTTTTGAATAACCTGATTCAAATCTTCTAGTTGACATATTTGTATGTTTTTATATAAAATTAAAATTATAATATATATCACACTGAATATAACACAGATATAGAATGAGACTAAGTTAAAAAGATAAAACCTGATTGTCAAGGAACAAAAGTGAACACAAACTCTTCCTCAATCAATCTACTGTCTCCAAGTAAAGACACGCACATAAATGTATAGTATAGAATGATGCAACAAATTGGAAATAAGGAAGGACAGAATTGGAAGAGTTAGATAATGAAAAGATATATAAAGAAATGATATCAATATGTTATATTGGAATATAAGGAAGAGATAGACAAAAATTAAAAAATTGATGTAAGATTCCTTGACTGTTCAATTTTATTTTAATATTATTAATTTATTATAAAAAAATTTCAAAAATATTATTCATTAAATAATATTTATAGTACCAATATAAATTTAAAGTCATTAAATAATATTTATTGTACCAATATAAATTTAAAGTCAATTAAAATATTTAAATTTTTAATTAAAATTTTGTTTAGTATAATTTTAAAATTAAATAATTTTTTTATTTTATATTAAATTTTTTTTAGACTTTTAAGCTTTAATAACTAAAGCATTTGTCAAACTAATACTTACAACATTGAGAGTAATTGATGTGGGTGTTCTTGGAATTGAATGCTTGTTTCAGCTAACTAAATTATTTGCTTAGAGTAAGGTAAGGTTTGGTTTGATTTGCTCAGAAGCCCAAAGGTAAGTTCTTTTATGGTGCTCACATTATTATTGTCAACCCTATCTGACCACTTGTGATAAATTATGAATTTTGGACAACTCCTGAGAGTTAACTTTACTCAGACCAGATTATGCATAATCATTACATGCTAGTAAATTTCTATTAACCGAAGCTTTGGATTCTCCTAGGTTCAAACAAAATTATCTTTTGCACATTATCCCATTGAAACATTACTGAAATTTTAATACTCGTCCACATTTGCACAAAATGAGTTACCTCTTGTATAATTAGTCTTATGTTCACAAAAAGAAATTAACCTTTTATTGCTAGATTAAAAGTAAATCATGTGTATTAACTATAAGGGCACAAAGTATTTTCATAAACATAAACAAATTTAAAACTAAAAACACATTTAGGCTTTGTGTTGGTTTGGTTGGGGGAGTGGATTTGAGAAGATGGATTTGAAGGGATTTGAGTAGATTGTGTGAAGATGAAAGGGTTGTTTAGATTAATGGATGGATGGAAAGATTTGAAGAGATTGATTATAAAAGTTTGAGAATTATTTGATAGATGTTATAGATTTGTTTTTATTTTTTTAATTAATATATTTCTGAAATTACTAATTAACCCTTGTGAAATAAGATAGTAAAAAATTAAAATGAATTAGATTAAATTTATTTTAATATAAAAACATTACTAAAATTATTTAAAACATATCTTCTAAATTATTTAAAATTAAACATAAATCCTAAATAATGCAATAAAATCACAAATTTATTATTATATTAAAATATAACATTTAGTCTAAATCATAATTAACTGAAATATGTAAAAAAAAAAATCCTACAATCTAAACTACTTTTTTTATTGAAATTTATTGTTATTTTTGTAAGTATAAATTATTTTTACATTTTACTTAAATTGAAACTTTTAAAATTATTAGTCTAAATAAAAATAGTTTGCAATATTTTTTAAATTTACTTTTTTATTAATTCTCTTACTTAAAAAGTTAAATATTTTTTTTACTATATTTTTAAGAGATTAAATACAAATTTTTTTGAATTCTTATTTTATTTCTATAAAAATATTAATAAGTTATAATAAAAAGTATATAAACAGTTTAGTCTACTTAAATTGACTAAAACAAATGAAAAGTATATTTAAATTTGAAATAAAGAATATTAATAGATAACATTTAATTAAAAGTAATTATTTAAAATTAAATACTCTTAACATATATATGATACCATTAAATGTTATATATATATATATATATATATATATATATATATATATATATATATATATATGGATATTGTTCCTAATTTTCACCTCATTTATGAAGGCTATTTTATAATTTCAAGTTTTATCCCTTCAAATCCCTTCACATGATCTCGAAGATGTCATCCTGCAAATCTCTCCTCATCCATTTTCTCAAATGCAAAATCTCTCCTCATCCATTCTCTCAAATTAAGTCAACCAAACAACCTTCATCTCCTCAAATCCATCTTCTTGAACAAGAAATTTTCTCAAATAAATTCAACCAAACCGGCACTTAGAACTGAGTATATCAAAGATCTTCCTTTGTTAATACAGCAAGTGAACCAAATGGTAGACCATATTCATCCTAAAGAACGATTTGAGTCAGTCCTACTCATGATTAGCAAATTCTTCCTGCACTCATTATATTTCAGAAATAATTTTTTTTATTTTAAATTATACAATTTAAAATGTAATTTTTTTTATTTCAAATTATGTAATCTAAAATACAAAAAGGTAAATAAAGGGTCCTGAGAAAATAAAGAAGAGGAAGAGAGTAAAACAGTATTTTTACTTACCCACGCAGATGCAAGGAGAAAGTATGGTGTAGGAAGAATTTACCTATTATGAATTGCCCATGATTTTTTAATCAAATATAATAAAAGCAAATCTATATAATATCCATAAATCAAGGGAAAAGTTTAAGAGATAATCATAAATAAAAATATTTGTATATACTATGAAAAAAACATAGGTAGAGAGGTCCAACCTGAGAGATCAACATATCATACTTCGTCAGGTGGGCAGCCAACAGGAGTTAAACAGGGACAAAAACTTCCTGCACCCACTTTCTAAAAATTTCTACCTTTCAGACAAAAATAAGTTTCGAAAGATAATTTTTGAAAATATATTCTAGAAAACCTTTTTCGAAATATAAATTTTATATTCTGAAAAACGCTTTTCAAAAATGTAAATTTTTTATTCTCAAAAAATACTTTTCAAAAATATTACGAAAATTATTTTTGAAATATAAAATTTGCATTTCGAAAAAAACTTTTCAAAATATATTTTTAAAAAGTATTTTCTGAAATATAATTTTATGTTTCGAAAAATATTTTCTAAAACCGGAAACTAAAGATAAGGATATTTTAATATTTTCCTATCTAGATCACGACAGAGATTGAGGTTAAACAAGGATTATATCAAATGTAAACACCCAGCAACCATACATAATATTTAGATAGATACATAATCCATGGTAGACCAAAATAGATATACTCTAAAATGTCAATAGATAGCACAACAAAAATGTATGATCTGGAAGCCAGTTCCCATTTTCCTGTTGCACTTACACATCCATATGTTCAGCGGTTGAACTTTCAAGATCCATAGTCTGCTGCAATAGTAAGAAGCATCTGTTGAGACTACTGGTTTCTCAAATCCTATTCCTAAACTAAGGTGAACTATGATGAGTCTCAAATACAAAAAGAAACAAAGCTAGATTTCTCTGCAGGATTTGCTTTATTCTCATTGGAAATTCCCGGATGCCCCAACAGTCATTCTACAACAACATTCACAAGTTCATACTCGATGAGAGACAAGTTGTTATCTTCCTTAACAGTGAAACTAGCAGGTTCTGTCACTTCCACTCGGCCCCACTTGTCCACAGCAAGCCTCATTGATCCTTTGAACATGTCAATTTTCGCATTTCGCAGGGTCACAGTAGCACCATCTTTCATCAAATCCACTGAACATAAGAAAAATTGGAAACACCACAAAATGTTCATCATCTCAGCCAAAATTACAACGCTCAACTCATTCCAAACCAAAACTTTAAATATTTTTTTAGATTGCAATTTAATTTGAAAATTTTACATCAAATATTTTCAACATTGCTATTCAACTTCCAACATAAAACTTCATTTTATCTTTCATGTTGAATACAAGTTGACAACTTTTGCACTGTTATTGTCAGGGGAGAATTACAATACAATCTAAGACTTATAAATATAAACAGTGATTCAAATGGAGTTATAAGTAAATAACATACGGCAGTAGACCAAAAATATGGGCTGTAAATAACAACAGGGTAGATAGAAGAGAAACTATGTGTGTAGCAGAATTTCCGTGGGAAACATGCGCAATTATGTTACAGAGAATGCGATTAAAAGGAGAAAGAAGGTAACAACAGGGTAGATATAACATGAAAAGAAACGGGCAAGTGGTTGGGCAAGAGATTTTGTGCATCTACAGAACTCTAGATCCTTTATTTTCTGCATTTATTTGTCCAAAAGAGCTAGTCACATTACTTTTAAGGGGAAAATCAGTTCATATCAATGATTAACCAATTAAGATCACTTTTAGCATTTCAAATCACTTGTTTACTAATTGGGAATTACTTTTTCCTATTATTTATCAAATTTAAGTTCTCCGTGATATGTGATCACTATAATATCATGAGAATACTGAACTTCATCTATTAGTAAAAGCAATGATCCAAAAACATATTCTACACAAAGACAGGCCTTTTTAGTATGTGAAAAATGACAGAGTCTAAATGTAAAAGAAAACAATCAGCAGGTATACACTTCCAGTTCATGCTTGCTACTCTTTCTTTGTAAAGTTAGCATCTGTGAACATAGTTTCTCTTTTGGTTCTACACTTCTCAGACCTCAGCCACAGGGAGAATTCAAAAGCAGGAATAAGTAATAAGATGACACATGAAAAATTAGGGGAAGGCACTGAATGACATTCTGTCTTTTGCTACCATTCTTCCCCTGATTACATCAGTTTTTCATATCTATATCTCCCTAGTTGCTTCAAGTCTTACCCATCCTTTATGAGTTTAAGAGAAATAACCATACAGAAGCAAAGATACATTCCAACATTCGTAGAGTAGAATATCTATCATTTTTTTACAGTTATTGTTGAATAACTTATCACCAACCATGTAGGAAACATCGTACAAAATTTTGCTTTATCATTACACAAGAGAAGAGTGCAATCATATCCTGGAGGGTGCAGAAATTTTCCTTTACACATACACGTACACCAACAGAAGGACATCAATGCATGTCAACAACTGAAAATCTAGTTGGCTTTAACTTATTATAGGACTGATTTACTCTTAACGGCCATGCAAATGTCCTCTTAATCGATAATCTAGATTATTTGGCATACAGAACAATAACTACCCAACAACAGAATTTTCATAATACTCATGCTATTTCTAAATACAATACCTAATCCATTACCAATTTCCCATATACAAATAACAATAACTGGATACAACAATCAATCAAGACACTCTCACAATAACCAGATAACTGGAAGAGACCCTGAAACATCACAAAATTTAGCTTACTCAGAAACTGCATTTTCCTACAACTGAAATTACCTTTTCATTTGATAAATAGGTGTGTACGTTATATGGAGATCTTTCTATTGTTACCAAATGCTCCAAACAGGAACTTTGAGCATTTTCAGACAGAGAACAACAGATTGGTTCAAATACGCTAAACACAAACAGGAAAAGACAAATCGTTTCTTATTTTTCCCTGATTTCTGTAAAGGTTTGAGACAAAAAGTTTAAATGGTTGATGATGTTAGTGCAAGAAAATGCTAATGGACATCAATTAGGATCTTTTGGGCAAACGAAACAATAAAAATACACAACACCAATTACACTGATTCCTCTATTGCATAAATATTTTGCAGTTATTTAGATCTTCTAGTACACAATTAACTATGAACCTGTGACTTCCGGAAGACTTCATATGGTAATAAGGGTTTTAATCATCTATAGCACATTAAAGACCATATATGATAATAATTCTACATTTATGTTAAAGCTATTTCTATAAGTTTCTGATATGTAAATATAAGTAAGAAAAGAATGTTACTAAGTTACTTCGCTACTTTTAGTTAGGATTTCAAGTCTGTTGAGTGCACAATTCTTTGACCTCTTTGTTTCTGTCTCTCTTCCTCCTAACCACCTAAATTCTCTATCAAATTCCACTAATTGAATATATATATCTTTTAAAGAAGCTTCTTTTAAGAAACAAAGCTATAAACATTCAAGACCTATGATGCACAGATACATTATGCATATCGGATACATATCATGTTCTATGTGAAGGGTATGATACATATAAGATACATATTTAAAAATATCTAAAAATTCACAAGACATGATAAATATATAACTAAAATTCTGCGAATCCAAATTCAAATCATGTTTCTTAGATATTGATAAAATAAATAAAAAATTACAACCCATTGCATCATAAATTATTTTGTACAATTTACATATATGAATAGTAGTACCATAAATCTCATTCCTTATTTAAAAATCATTTATAAAGAAAATAATTTTTTATCTTTGGTTTATCCAGGGACAATGTTCCTATGTTGCTATATTGCACATACTTACATGTTTCATATAGTTGTATTGGATTTTCATAAAATGCTTAGAGATTTGACACTTAACAGAAACGTGTCGAATCCAAACACTTACATACTTATCATAGTACATCCTTATCATAGCACATCGCAAAGAGCCAACATCTTGACAACCACTGCTCCACAACATTTCACTTGTTGACACTTAACTCAACTTCCTCATTGGTCAAAACCCTCAGTTGGTAGCTCTTGTATGTTTCAATACTCCACCAAACATATCATTCTACTAGAAGTAGGAATTAGGCATCTCATAATATCAAGCAGTGTCAGATAAGTAAAGAAACATAGAAATAGTATTGGTGCTTTATATATCCAAAATTATAAGTGCCGGAACTGTATAGATATGCAAAGTGAAGTATCTTTTATAGTTCATGACAATTCACTTTCAGTTCACAGCACAGACCACAAACAGTAATTAAATATTTTCACATGAATTTAACAAAATGAAGCACCTAATGCATGTCCGTGGACAAATGAAAGTCCAGAACTAACACATCAGAACAGAAATGGCAGATGGCCACAAGATGGACAAAACACAGAACACTAGACACATGACATGCAATTATTCCGTGCAAAACAACCAAATAACAACCTTCGCCCAGCCAAAGAATAAAAAATGTCATCGACAAAAATACCATGATGCAGTGAGGAAAAACTTGAAAATGTACATCTTTGGGAAAACAATAACACATATATACCTTGATCATTTCTGGCAGTGAATATGATCATTCCAGTCTCATCACCAACCAAACATTCAGCAATTCGCATTTGACGGGACTGAGGACCATCAGAACGACCTTTCTGCATCACCATCTTAGCATTCACAACCTTCACAGTTAAAGTGTGCCCACTGGTCCCAGGGCGAAGCTGATCCACCTTGGTGAACACAGGCTTCCTCAATCCTGATTTTGAATCTGCCATGCTTCAAATCCTACAAAAGCACAAGAACCTCCACTAAGACACCACAAAACTGCAGCAAAGAACAGTATTCCTACCTTAATACAAAAGCCAACCTCACTTAACCTAACCCCCGGTTAAAGGGGCACAAAAGTTCAGAAATTTTCAATATCTCAGGAACAAATATTGAGAATAATATCGGCTTAGTAAAAGGGTAGAGCATAATATCCAAACTCATACCAATTTCTCAGTTCCATCAAACATGTTTAAAAAGTTTGGAATAAAAATCATATGAAAAAAAAAAAGTAAAAATATTTCGAGAAACCGAACCGTCAAAAATGAAGTTCTTTTACAGGAAAACAAGCAGTGGAATGAAAATTGAAGGATGTGAGAAAAGGGGAAGGAGATTGGAATGCAACTTGAAAATTGGTGTGAGGGAAGAGAAAGATGAGAAACTCAGACTCTCAGACTCAAACGTTCGTCACTTTCTTCCTTTCTTCCGCGTTTTGTCCTCATTGAAGGCACCAAATAAATAAAAGTTTTAATTTAAGTTTAATTATTTTTTTAACTTTTAATATTTATTTATTTTATTCATTTAATCTCATTTTTAGAAAAAAAATTAAATCATTTTTTCAGTTTTTAAAACCAGGCATGACATGACAAGTTTTTTTCTTTAAAAGACAGTCTTCCCAGAACAGCTAATTTATAAAGTTTTAATTTTTGTAAATTTTGATCTAAATTTTTAATGATTTATTTAATAATTAATAGAAATATATTTTTTTTAAAATATTTTTGTGATCTAGATCTAAAATTATTTTTTTAGTTTTTATATCATAAGAAATCTTATAAAACTTAAATATTAATTTTATAACTGCCATTGAGATGATCTAATTAACTTAAAAAATATATTAATAATCTGTACTCAGTAAATATCAATTATTTATTTTCACTATTTTTCTTTTTTATTAGCTCTTTTTTTCTTTTTTTCTTTTCTTTCTTTTCATCTCTCTCATTACAATTATAATGTGCTTTTTTTAATGTTCATCAAACACTTTTTGTTTATCTTTATGAGTTTTTTCTTCATGATTTTGTTCTTTGTTTTTTTCTTCCTTCTTTAAAGTTATTTTTTGATTTCCTCTTTACTTGTAGAACAAAATCATCACTAAATAATTTGTAATATGAGTTACTTTGCCATTAGTATCTACCATAAATAAAAAATAAATAAAAAATATAGGTAATTTGAAAGTAAAAAGAAATCTAATTGAATATCAAGAATTCAAGCTCTGACACTATAAACTAATCCCATTTGTTTATAGTTCTTACTGTATAAGTAATTATTTTTATGATTATATTGACCCATAGAAACCAAACTCAACAGAATTAAAAGATTAACATTAGTTATTATAATTGAGTAATATCTTTTATCCATAACAATATAAAGAAATAAAAGCTTTAATGACTAAATTAAATAAATTTATGCTAGGTTATTAAAACAAAATAAAGATAACTACACAAGTTAAAATTTTATAGTGAAACAAATATAACTTACATTTAGCAATTTTGAGTTATTGACAAGTGAGTTGATTAACAATTAACAATATTATTAAATTGTATTTAATTTGTAATTTGGTTAGTGAGTCGGATTAAGTTATTGGATTGAATAAAATTTTATTTAAGGTTAAATTATAAATTGGGGTAGGAAAATGAATTTAAAATTAGTTTTTTTTTCTTAAAATATAAGATTTGGAATCTGCTCCTTTTTTTTAAACAAATAGTTTAATTCTATGTTATATGAGTTGTTATTATCTCATGACTCATAAATTAGTGTTTTTGATGTTCATCATTATTTTAAAAGTTCATTTTGTTGAACTTAGTGTTTTTCACCAATAATTTTAATTATTAACAGCAAAATTAATTGAAGTATGTAAACCCTATTTTTTATATCAATTGCAGCTCACAACTAATATAAAATGATTATATTACATCAGTTATATCTTAATTAATGTAATATATTTTTATTTATTTATAAAATTACTACCACATTTCTATTTACGGCAATTTCCTTTTTAATAAATTTCTTGTTCTAAAGTGAAATTTTAATTTTACTGGGACGGTGAGGAGATAAAGCAATCCGAGGCGACCAATTGTGATACCTAATTCTAACATGAGGTAAGATTAAGTAATAAAATAAAATATTTGTTTACTTAATTTTGTTTTTGTCCAAGGTTGATAAATGTTACCTTGCATTTATTTATAAAAAAAAATCAGGAATCACCTAATTTTAGTAAAACTAAGTATTTATAGGATTAATATTTTTTAATTTTAAAATTTTATTTTATTTATTATTTTTAATAATGAAACTTTTTTTCAAATGAAATGTGACATAAAAATGAGATGTGTGAGTATCAAAATTACTAGGTTTAAAATTCAGACTTTTGTGGTATGAAAATGGAAGTGTGCCGATAACAAATTTATTGAATTTAGAGATTAGTCTCTTTTATAAAATAGTAAGATGGGATATAAAAATGGATTATAGCAATATCAAAATTTAATGAGTTAACAAATTATTTTGTTTTTATTAATATCGTTGCAGCAGCAGTGCTCCTCGTAACCCATTTCTGCATTCCTCAAGATTTCCGGCCGCCGCTTTGCGACTCCAACCTCTGTCTTGTTTGGCTCTAATCTCTCCTTTTGTGAGAGTGAGAGGATGATTTATATATTTTTTTTTGAGTGAATGCAGATTTTTATTTCTTTTAATTATTATTTTTGTGAGAAAATTAAGAGTAAGAAAAAAAATAAAAAGTGTAAATGATGGAGAGTAGTTTTAAAATTATCATTTTTTGTTTTTATTTTAATTTTATTTTATTCTTCATTTTATTTTTATTGTTATTTTATTTATTTTTTGTTTTCCGTTTTTTATTTTAAATATTATTTATATTTTATTTTTTTATTTTAATTATATGTTATTGTTATTATTTTAAAAATTTAATGAGTTAAGTTTAATTTTTTAAATATATTTTTAAAAAAAAACTTAAACTAATTATGCATTATTTTTTAGTTTATAATATTTATATAAAAAATCTTATTTTTTTATTTTATTTTTAAAATGTGGATACATTTTTTTTAAATTTTATCTACGAGACAAAATTGGATGTTTACAAGAAGCAATGTAGAAAGAAATTGGATAATTGTTTTCTCCACTAAACAAATTTTTAATTTTTGAAAATGTCTTTATTATTTTTTATTTTAATTTAAATATTAAATAATTTTTCCTTTTTTCTAGTAAAATCATTTCCTCTCTTTCTCTCTATCATATTTACTATAAATGTGAATAATTATTTATGCAAAATAGTTTTTTCAATTAATTATATGTTAATGATTCTTTTATTTTCATTAATTTATTAAAATAAGATATTGTACTGTTAGTACATTTATAATTTACAACTTGAAATAAAAAACTGGTATAATTAATTTAAAAAATTCAGTTGAACATTTTATTTTTAAATATTTAATTTTATTATAACAAATTTAATATTGGTTAAAAAGAATACAGATATTTTTTTAATATTTATAATTTTTTATTTACAAAAATAAGTTTGTTAATATTTATCAAAACTGATAAAAGATTGCTAATAAAAGATTATTTATAAAAAAAAGTTTGTTAATAGGAAATTGTTTCTATCATTTATCGATGTGAGAGATGAGAGTGAAGAAAAAATATTTAATACAGAAATTGAAACTGTTAATTAAACCTTTGATTTTAGGCTATTTGTTAAGATCTTACAAGACTGGCGTAGTGTGCATTGATGCTGTTTTTGTGTTATCTCAGTAAATATTTTTGTGGCATTTGTATAGGATTTGAAACATGGGAGATGCAAAACCAGGATTGAGGAAGCCCTTCTCCCAGGAACGAGTATTTAATCACATGTGTAGTTGTATTTAATGTGAAAGTTCGAATGAGTTCCATGTTTGTAGTTGAAGAATAATTTTAAAATGTTTTTATGTAGAAAATTCAGATTAAATGGGCATGTAAAGAAATATTTCAAGTATGATTTAAAATGTTTAATTTGCAAATAATATATTGTCTCGTGGCTATGAATGAGTAGACTTTTGTTTAGATGTTGAACATTTTGTTGTGGTTCAACATTTTCAGTGGATTTGAAGCAATGTAGATGCTTATATTTTATGTAACCCTTCGTTTAGTCTCAATCTTAATCGTTCTAGCCTCTGAATTCTTGCACCAAAAAGGATATCTGGGATTGTATTGCAACATTATCAATTAATTTTGAAATTTGTTTTACTGTTATTGTAAAATGGCAGAAAAATAATTATTTGAATAGATGATCTTAGTTGCAAACTTTCCGCTTAAAAAGTTAAGTGCATTGGAATTTTTGTTTTAATTTTTTTTTTTTTATCCTTTGTAAGGCAAGAAAACCAGTAGAAGGGAAAAGAGAATACAAAATTATCAAAAAAATACTTATCCTCCTTTGACATGCAGAAAACAAAGGAGGCAAACAAAATTATTGGAATTCGTTCGTCTGTTTTATTTATTATACATATTTTATTTGGAAAGAAAATAACAAGACAGATTTAAATGGGTAAAAGTACTTTTATTCCTTATATCTGATAATTCATCTTATTTTCTACTTTTTTCCCATTCCTTTTTCTTTCTTAATGCAACTTTATATTTTACCTTTTCTTTGTTAAATCAAACATAACATTAGTGTTCAAAATTGTATTTAAAATTTAAACAAATACTAATGGTTTTACATCATTTGGCAAACACGGGCAAGTATTAAACATGCAGTAATACTCTAATGGTTCACCAATATTATGTGATGTATTTATTTGTTATGTTGAAATTCATATTGGTGATACCATCTTTGCTAGTTTTTCAAATTCCACAAAGTAGTTTCACCACTTTAAGAGTGTCGTATCGTAACGTTCAAGAAAGAACAAAACTAAGTTCAAAGTTTAAGAAATGTGCAATCAAGGTATATTTAATAATGCTGAAGGGTGTATAGCTTGAGGAATATACTGTCCATAAGATTATCATTGGTAGAGATTTTGGCAAAATAGGACAAGAAGGAATTTTAGACTCTCAATTGATGGAACCTATCTACTTTAATGCACACATCATTTTGGAATTTGTCGTGGTTGAAAGCCCTCTCTTTTGACTTCTTATTTTCTCTTCATTTCTTCATGGATTTTAGCTTTCAGCATGTTTACAAAGTAACTACTTTTTTCATTGAGTTACAAAAGAGGTGAGTGTGGAAGACCCACACATTTTAAGTCATTTTCTTTCTTTAGATATAATAACTTTTAAATTGATAGTTGTTTTTTTAACCTTTTTTCGTTTCACGATATTTTTTTAAATTTTGTTGATGATGTTAGTATTTGAAGTGTAATGTGGATGAATGTTTTTTTTTTTTTTTTTATTCATAAAATAAAACTTTTT
>Ga0209489_106811_pt1 | contig 17864 bp, 15 predicted proteins | sample SiratrowhiteBW_FD_187527 | JGI IMG/M metagenome (GOLD analysis project Ga0209489, IMG submission 187527) | Root nodule microbial communities of legume samples collected from California, USA - Siratro white BW (SPAdes) (version 2) | ecosystem: Host-associated > Plants > Roots > Nodule | place...
CCCCCCTCTTGAACTCAGTCCAACCTATTTTTAACACAAGAAACAGTTCAGATTAAGAAATAAGTTGAGTAAATTGTATTTAGATGAATTAAATGATTTCAAGAATACTCAAATGATTATCAGAAAGTTAATCAATTAATCTAGTTAAGAAATTTTACAAGATTCTAAAAATCAAGAAAATCCGTAAGAACAGTTAAAGAAGTGAGAGCAAGAAAGAACAAGAACACACAAATTTATCCTGGTTCACCCTTCCTTGAAGACTATGTCTAGTCCCTTACTCCACAGTAAGGATTTTCACTATAAAAGATCAACCATATCAGTTTACAACAATTCAAACACTTGCAACCCGCAAGAATACACTGCTCCCCACAACAAACTCTCTACTGAAACCTACTGCAGATCACATAACTATACAGAATCCACTGTATATTCCAGACAACACCTTACTGAACCCTTCAGCAAGTCAACCACTGTACAGAACCCACTGTACAAACAGAATTACCACACCAGGCAATTCACAATACAACAGTATTTGATACAAAGAAAGAATAACACAGCAATACAAGCACTTCTATACAACAGATTACAAAAGTAATGAAGAAAGAGTATAAAAGGCTTAGTCTGATGATCAGATCAGTGATGTATCAAGCTCAGTTAATGCACAACTCCAAAATCAATCAGACTTTAGTTCTTGATGTAAGAGAATAGAATGATCTTGATCACAAAACAAGAAGGGCGCTTTTCTCTCTTTTGAAAACACAAGGTTCTTGATCAGAAAATGTTTTGTATGATTTCATGTCTATTTCAAAATGTGCGCCAACTATTTATAGACAATTGTCTTAAAAATTCAGTCGATTGTTTTGTCAAACAGTCGATTGTTTTCTCCAGTTAGTTAGAACAAATATTTAAAAACGCAAGTTCTGATTTAAATGATTTCTTGAAAACTTTGTCAAATCAGATTTTACTTTTGGAGCTTATCCTTGATTGATATTGAATGCATCCCTGATTTGAGATCAAACTAGATGCATAACACACAGCCTAAGTTCTAGACCAAGCTCCACCTATCTTCATGAATTCTTCACGCAATCCACTTATGATCATTACGTCTGGAACTCCATCTAATGATTGGCTTCATCAAATCTTCTTAGCAACTCCTAATGCTAATAATCGACACACTAGGAAGAATGACATTTCTGAGCAGATGCAAACTATAGACTGTCTTTGACCATGTATGTTCCATCACACTTGAAACACCTATAGTTGAGGTTAATGTTGTTGAGATATAGACATAACACCTGTAACATCCTAAAATTTGTAAAATTATATATTTTTCAATTATGTATTTAACATTTTGAGTTGGATGATTTGATATTTTGAGAATAAGCTAAAATATTATAAGATTCCTCTAAGGTATTGAATCTGATTTAGTATTGTAAAGGTTTCATCTAACACACTCTAGAGAAACTGTAAGATAAGACGAATTAGATTGAAGAAATAACTCCTGTGTGACGAAAATAGATGATCCATGTCAGAAGAAAACTAGCATGAAAAACACATAAATAGTCATTATCTAAACTAGTTAAGTTATTTTATCTAAGTATCATAATATAGTATAATATAGTAAGCCTATTGGAGTCTTAACTAATCATTTAACAAAGAATTTAATATCATCAGAATGATTAGATGGAATATAATTCAAAATATTTATTTACTAAGATAAGAACAAAATTTGTTGTTTATGATTTGATGACTTTAATGCAAAGATAAGCTTAATTCCTGGTACTCCATTAAAATCCCTCCAAATGTAATTTACCGAGTTATCATTTTACAAATCACCTAGAAGATTTATCTTATAGAAAATAGCCATTAAAGTCTTAATTTAATTGGGACATGAATAAAAAAAATAGAATTTCAAATTGAGAGAAGTGAAATCATTACAAGTTACACTATGAATAAGAGCATGGTCATAAAAAGGGTACACAAACTATTACAATCAAGACAATAAGATTAGGAGAGAGAAAAACAACATTAAACCAATACATCAATCTTTAATAGCAATCAAGTAAGGAAATGAGACAATTATTATATGTAAAATATTATATTTCTTATTGTCAAGTGACATGTCCCTAACCTCACTATTTTGTTTGTATTGTTGTCATTATTATGTTTGATTGGAGTGTAAATTCACCTAAGTAAGGAACTTTTCATTTTTCCTTAAGTTTGATATCAAGTTATGTGTTACCAATCTCATTGTTTTGTTTGATTGATATTCCTTTGGTTTAAAAAGGATATTCTTAGTTTATCTTACATCTAATGTCACACTATCTTGATGAAGTACAAATTTAAATTAAATGTAGTTGAAGGTTAAAACCTTGGAGATATAAGTGAGTAGGATTTGATAAGCTCATTTACCCTAACTAGTCACTATATGAATGATTTAAATTGTTGCATGTGAACGAAATAGTGGGTTGGATTCTACGTTTACTTCATGGTTGACTCTATTTTTAGAAAAGTTCAAATTAAATAATATGTAGTTGAAGGTAGGACCTTAGGAATTGGAATGAGTGAGAATTATTAAGCTCATCTATCGTGATTAGTTACTACAAAAATAATTTTAACTAATGGATGTGAATCAAATACTAAGTTTGACTAATTATACCATATGCATTTATACCAGTGAGTCTAACAATCATATCATCTATGATAGCCTCCATAGCTATGGTTGTAAATGTTTGATGGAATTCGTGAATGGATGAAGAAGTGGCAGCGGAATGGAGCAGCTCAAGTCATGGAAAACAAGGTGTTTCAATGGAAGAAAATGATCTAGAAATGGAGAGGAAGAGAAGAGAGGTTAGGCCCACTCTTCAAAGGTTTTAGGCTATGCAAGATGTGCTAACCTGGAGAGGAGCTCAAGCAAGTGTGGGCTGGAAAATTTTCAGCACTTCACTGATTTCATTCAAGCTAATTTTCAAGGGTTGAATACATCATTATATAGGTTTCCAAGTCAGCCCACTTGGAGCCAAAAATGAGTGGCAAAATTCAAATTTAAAATCCTACATGTAGAGCAATCAATGACAAGATCAATGGGTGGGGAGGCAATGGTGGAGATGAAGCCATGTCGAGTGTCATACCTAAAGCATGGAGGACATGCACAAAATGTGAGGATTGGACGTCCCATGCTTGGCCTTGCTTGCTCTTGATGCCCTAAGTTGCCTAGGGTTTCAATTAGGCTTAAATGAAGCCCAATTTGAAGCTTTAGGTGACTCTGTGCATTATTTTTGCTCCTACTATGGGCTCAAAATACAAAGTCCAAAAAAATACGGAGGTCAAATACATGGCCCAAAAAGGAAAATTAAACTATACTACTATTCGCAGACAAATCAGTGACCTAAATTAATAAGAGTTTTACTCTGTCAGGTTTAACTAAGTTCCACTCTTCTCGGATTCTTTTGGCCATTGCCCATGTGATTGGGCCTTTATTAAGGGCTCTTCTATCATCTCCTCCCTCTTGAAGAGGATTTGTTCTCAAATATGTAGATTCTGCTTCATCGTCTGAGCCACCTACAAAAAGACGCAATCAAAAACATTATAGGTAGTGTGGACTCGATACTCCTTAGGCAGATCTATCCTATATGCATTATTATTGATATGTTGGAGGACTTGAAAGGGCCCATCTCCCCAGGGGTTGAGTTTAGACTTCCTTTTTGTAGGAAAACTATCTTTGCGTAAATGAAGCCAAACCCAATCCCCTTGTTCAAAAATCATCTCCCTCTTCCCCCTATTGTTTTGTTTGACACGTCTCTCACTGTTGTTGTATTTGAATTTTAACCCTCTCATTCAATTTTTGAACAAATTCAGCTTTCGAAACCCCATCTTTATGTAAAAACTCATGATTATTTGGAAGGGGAATCAAATCATAAGGAGTGGGAGGATTAAACCCATACACAACTTCAAAGGGAGACATTTTGGTTATCTTGTGAACCACTCTATTATAAGCAAACTCAACTCAATATGGGGAAGATAATCATCCTAAGATCTACGGTTATCCTTCAAAAGTTCCCTAAGTATAGTAAATAGAGATCTGTTAACAACCTCAGTTTGTCTGTCCGTTTGAGGATGACAAGAGGAGGAAAAATGAAGTTTGGTGCCTAATCTTTCCCAAAGAGTTCTCCAGAAATGACTGATAAATTTAGGATCTTTGTCTGACACTATGGACTTAGGTAACCTGTGAAGCCTAACTATTTCTCTAAGGAAGATTTTTGCTATGTTGCTTGCATCATCTACTTTGAGGAAGGGTATGAAATGTGCCATTTTACTAAATTGGTCAACTACCACAAAGATAGAATCAAAACCTCGTTGAGTTCTAGGCAAGCCCAAAACAAAATTCATGCTAATATCGTTCCAATGGGTGCAAACAACAAGCAAAGGAGTATACAACCCTTGAGGCATCACTTTTGACTTAGATTGTAAACATGCAATGCATTTGTGTCAGTGCCTCTGAACATCTCATCTCATATGGGGCCAAAAGAATCATTCTTTAAGCATGTTCAAAGTTTTATCAACTCTAAAATAGCCCATGAGACCTCCTCCATGAATCTCTTTCACAAGGAGCTTTTTATGTAAACCTTTGGGAATATAGAGTTTTCCTTCTTTAAACAAAAACCCCTTAGACACATAGTAACCTCCTTGTGGTTTTGAGTGACAGCTAGCAAAAATGGTGGAAAGTTTAGAATCTTGGCTATAAAGCTCAGGAATATGTTCAAATCCAGGAATTTGGGCTCCAAGTTTAGAAAATAATGCATGTCTACGAGACAAAGCATCAACTACTATATTTGATTTGCCCTTCTTATACTTAATCACATATTGAAACTGTTCTAAAAATTCCATCCACTTTTCATGCCAATTGTTTAACTTATGTTGACCCTTCAAATATTTAAATGACTCATGGTCACTATGAATGACAAATTTCTGGGAAACAAGATAGTGTTCCCAAGTCTGAAGGGCCCTGAACAAAGCATATTGCTCTTTATTATAAGTGGGGTAGTTGAGGGTGGCACCATGAAGCTTTTCACTGAAATATACAATTGGTTGCCACCTTGTAACAACACAGCACCTATTCCAACTCCCGATGCATCACATTCTAGCTCAAAGGTTTTAAAAAAATCTGGCAAAGCTAGAACGGGTGCATTGGTGACCAGAGTCTTTATCTTTTGGAAAGCGTTTTCTTGTTTTTCACCCCAATGGAACGTGGTAAAGCTAGAGTGGAGAAGTTAGGCACAAAACGTATGTAAAAACTTGCTAGTCCATGAAAACTCCTAATGTTCCCCACGTTCTTTAGAGTGGGTCAATCTTAGATGGCCTGAATTTTTGTGGGGTCGACATGAACCCCTTTTTTATAATGAAACCTAAAAAGGCAACATTATCAACACAAAAAATTGCACTTGTCCACATCGTCAAATAATTTATTTTTCTTAAGGATTTCTAACACTGACCTTAAATGTTGTACATGAGACTCAACACTACAACTATACACTAAAATATCATCAAAATAAACAACTACAAACTTACCTATACAATCCCTAAGGGTATCATTCATAAGTCGCATAAACGTGTTAGGTGCACTAGTAAGCCCAAAAGGCATTACCAACCACTCATATAGTCCAAATTTGGTTTTAAAAGTAGTTTTCCACTCACCACCCCTTTTGATTTGAATTTGGTGATATCTGTTTTCTAAATCAATCTTGAAAAACACGGTGGACCCATGTAGTTCATCCAACATTTCATCAAGCCTTGGAATTGGGTGCTTATATTTTATTATGATGTTATTGACTGTCCGACAGTCGTAACATGTCCGCCATTTTCCATCTTTTTGGGCACCAACAAGACATGCACGGCACAAGGGCTTAGGCTAAGCACGTGATTTGATGAAGTCAATATTGTGAGCACCAAGGCTTAGCATATGAAGCTGATGAAGACTGCCTCATGAAGAATCTGTTGGAACCAACTTGGACCAGAATTATTGAAGTGAAGACTTTGTGCCAACATGAAGATAGTTGGGTGTTTAGGTCTTGGTCCTTAGTTGGGTTTGTGTGCTGGTGATTGGCTTAGTCCTAAATCACTTGTGGTATGAATCATCACTTCTGAGGTGCTAAAAAGATTCACAAAGAGTTTTATTAAAACTGTTTTTAATAAAAATAACCCAAAATGTTTTTGCTGGAAAACGGTTTTCAATCGATTGAATTTCCAAAACAATCGATTGAATGTGACAGTTATTTCTGTTACAACAGAAATACAGTTATGACTGTTACAACTGAAAACTTTGACTGGGTCAAACTAACGGTCAAATTCAATCGATTGAATGGTTAGTTCAATTAATTGAATTTTGACAGCTAAGCAGTTTGTTAAAACTGATTTTGGTTATTTAAAGGAATGAGAATCATCACTTTCGGAATTATCAAAACAAGCACTTTCGAAAAGCATTCCTTGAGTTTTACTAAGAGAGATATTGCCCCTTTTGTGCGATCATCATTCTTTCAAAGCTTTTCAAATCAAGAAACCTCCAAGAACGTGAATCTTTGAAGCATCCTTGAAGGGAGGTTCTTGCTACTTTGGTTCTGGACCAAAGCTAAGTCTTCTGCACCTAATCCTCATTCTGTGTAATCTATTTTGTGTAGAAGCATTCTGTTATCTTCTCTGATTCTGTTTAACTGCAATCTGTTTGCTGTTTTCAATTACTGGGTTTGTAATTGAGTGGGTGCAGTGGGTTCTGCACTGGTCTCGCATTTGTTGAAGGGTTCAGTAGAAGGTGAGTGCTGCTGGGAGCAGTGTTGCTTGCGGACTGCAAGTGTTGTGGTGCAGTGGGTTTCTGCACTGGTTACACACAAGCTGAGGGGTTTAGTGAGGTGTGGGTTTACTGCTGGAGGCAGTTTGTAACTTGCTGGGAGCAAGGGTTGTAAACTGATCTTGTGATCTGTTTTAGTGGAAATCTTTGCTAGTTTGCAAAGGACTGGACGTAGCCCTTGTGGAAGGGTGAACCAGGATAAAAATTCTGTGTTCTTGCTTTTCTCCCTACTCTTCTTGATTGCCTTTATTCACTGCTGCCATCTTTAAAATTAACTGGATTAAAATCAGTTCATACTGTTAATCATACTCTGAACATCTGTTTGCATAATCAACTGTGATTCTGGATTGTGTGTAATATACTGGATTGTGTTTAAACATATTAAATCTGGGTTAGCACAATCTTGCACTGTAAACTGATTTCTGGGTTTATTTGATTTTTGGGTTTAACTGAATTCTGGGTTTAACTCTGATATATTCCGCTGTGCTCAATCGATTGTTTACCTGACAGTTCAGAATTACACAACTCAATCGATTGAATAAAGAATTTTCATTTTCTACTTCAAGAATAATTCAGATTTGCGAAAAGTTTTTTAAGTTCAATTCACCTAAACCTTATTTTACATATAAAACATTTTCCAATTTTCGAGGAACGAACGAAATGCTTTCTAAAATTTAATAAATTAATAGTTCTTGAAAAAATATCAAAAATATAAATTTTCAAAACAAAAAAGGGAAAAAGTTTCAAAACAACCCTAAAATAATAAAGATAAAACATCTTCAAAAATAATAAAAATGAGATAAATATAAAAACATGTCTTTTCGATAATAAATATAAAAACATTTTTTTTTACGAAAATAAGGTAATAGAAACACGTTTTTTGAAAATAAAATATAAAGACAATTTAAAAATAAAATAAAAGAAAAAGTTGTTTTTAATATGAAAAATAGTTCTTTTTTTTCGAAAATAATGAATAAAAAATTAAAAAGGATATGTTTTTTTAAAGTATAAAAACAATTTCTTTAAGATAATAAAAATCAGTTGCTTTCTCAAATTAAAATAAAAATAGGTTTTTAATAAACATTTTTAAACATAAAAAAAACGGTCTTGTCCTGAGTTTCCTTTAAATAAACAATTATCAAGAAAAAATTAATAAAATAGAAAATAATTAAAAAATATATATATAAAATAAATTGCTAAAAATAAAAGAAAATATTCATAAGCTAAAAAATATCAAACGTCATGCAACAAATTTTTGAATTAGAACTACGTACGTAAATATTTGTGTGTTTATGCTTGTTGCAATATTGAACCTTAGGGTAGAAGACATGTTATATATATATATATGCTTGGGAATTTTCTGGTTATTTTGCAGGTGGGGGGTTGGGTATGCATTGTTCTCCCTTCACACACACCTTTACATATCATGAGTGGGCCCTATACCCGGGTATGTGAAGCTTAGAAATAGAGGAGTTGTGTAGCAAAACTGAGCGGATGTACGTCCTAATCCAGGTGTGCGAAAACTCCAGCTAGAGTCTGTTCCCTTTATTGTCATGTTCATAAAGATTGTCATTACTGACTGATACGGATGTGTGGTAAAGGGGGCTATAAATCTAATGGCCTTTATTAGGAAATTAGGATAAGCTACCCTTTGTGAGCACATTTACATGCCTAGAACTTAGCCTCAATAGGGCAAACCCTAATCAGGACACTAAGGGAGACTTTTTGCAACTCAATTATCTACTATCATTCATTACCAACAAGCATTAAAAAATTAAAAAATATCAATCTCATTTTTTTTCCTTGCATATAATATATATTTTTTTTAAAAAAATCAATCTCATTTTTTTTAAAGAAAATTGGTGAGGGTGGGCTGAGTTGGCTAGGAAAGACTTGGTACTTAAGCAGTCCAAGTGTGACTCACTTCTCTTTCTTGGAGTTTACTTGGTATACTTTCAACACTTTTTCTTTGGAGTTTACTTGGTATACTTTCAACACTTTTCCTTTAAAAAGAACAAAGAGATACTTTTTTATTCATAAGTACCAATCTCATTTTTTAAATATATTAAATATTTTTTGTTTTAAAAAAACAACAAAAATTGATTTTCCAAAAAAAACCTAATTTCATGCATCACATTTTTTATTTTAATAATAACAAAAAAAACATTATACATAAATAAATAACATTAATCTCATTTTTCATTGCATATTTCCTTTTTCTAAAAAAATAATTTTGACAAATAATAATAAAAACATAATAAAAAAAATTAAACATTTTCTCTAGCATGCATTACGTATTTTCTAAAATAAAAAAATATTAAATATTTTTTTCTGACATACATTACATATCTTATTTTTTCTAAAAAACAATTTTAAGAAATATAAATATAAAAATATTAAATATTAAATATTTTGTCTCACATGCATTGCATAGTTTTTTTTTTCCTAAAAATGATTTTGGTGAAATAAAAATAAAAACATTAAACATTTTTTCCTTAACATACATTACATACTTTATAGGATTTTAGGATTTGAAAAAAACACATTGTACCTAAAAAAAACATTAATCTCATTTTTCCATATGCATTATACATTGTCTTTTTGTAAAAAGATGAGGTCATGGATCCATTTATACAACCTTGAAAAAAAAAATCAATTAAAAATAAAGTTTTCATACATTCTTACATACATCCATTTATGCAAATAAAAAATATATTTTCATCGTTCATTCATTCTCATGATGTTGAAAAAACAAGGAGGCTTCATTCATTCATACATTCACCTACGACTTCATACATCCATCTCATAGAATTCATTCTCATCTAAAGTTTCATGCACTATTCATATAATCCCATGTAAATAGCATACATGCATTCTTAAAAAAAAAAGTTTCAAATAGACCTAGTGCATTCATCCATACATTCTTATAGCCTCATGCATTCATGCAGTTTCAAAGTCTTATTTAAACAAGCAAAGAAACAAAAAAAATATAGAATTCATTTTCATAGTATTTTTCATTCTATAAAAAATAGATTCCATGTATGCATCATGCATTCAATAAACAAAAATGAAAAATATTTTTCATCATGCTTTCATTTATGCCTCTTCATAAGAATTCTCAAATAAATTTCATGCATATGTTCATACATTCTTATTGTAATTTTTTTCTAAAAAAATGTTGGCATCAAATAAAAAACTTTAGTTATTCATACATTTTTTAAAAAAAATGCATACCTTCTAAGAAAAAACGAAAGAGAAATTTCATGTATTCCTAAATACATTTTCTTAAAAATTTCATACCTAAAAAAAATAATAATAAAAAATAATAAAAAATTAAAAAAAAAAGGTTTTCTGCATTCTCATAGATTCCTATTCATACATGAAGAAAAAAAAGATAATTTTTTTATGTATTCGCCTATGCAACCCCATTTAAAAAATCAAAAAAATATGGTTTTGATGTATTCACCTATGCTTTCTCATACTAAAAAAAATAGTATTTTATGCAGTCATTCGTGTATTTTAGAAAAATCAAAAAAATGAAAAAATAAAGTTATATGCATTCTTGTATCATCATTTAGCAAAAAAAAAAAAAATGAAAAATATACATTTCCTACATACATTTTCATCATGCATTCATTTATGCATCTTCATAGGAATTCTCAAATAAAATTCCATACATATGTTCATGCATTCTCATGACACTTATACATTTCTTTTAAATGTTGATATTAAATAACAATAATAACAAAAAATAAATCTCATTACATTCATTTATACATTTTCAAAAATAAATTTTATATCTTCTAAAAAAAGAGAAAGATAAACAATAATTTCATGTATTCGTAAATGCTTTTTCTTAGAAAAAAAAGAAAATTTTCATGCATCCAAATTTCATATGTCCATATATTTATATTTTTAAGAAATCATAAATGAATTCCAAAAAATTTCATGCATTAAAAAAAATACAAAAAAAGAGAAGACAAAACAAAATAAAAATAATTTCTTAATTAGTTTGTATTTTTATGCATCTTTTTCTAATTTGCTAGCATAAAAAAATTATTGACATGCATACATTTTGCATACATCATACTTTTAAATATGTTTCATATATTTAAACATTCATCACACATCTAAACATACATCACATAACTTAACCATACATCATACATTTGCACATGCATCATACATCTTCAAAGACATCCATACTACATTCTATAATATAGATGGAATTTTGAAAATATATTTTAAAAGAAATATAAAATAAAAATAGAGTTTTATGTATTGTTCATAAAAGAAAAAAAGAAAGAATGAAAAAATAAAGTTTTATGCATGTATATATGCATTTACTTAAAATCAAAACTTAATAGAATTTTATACATGCATGCATTATTTTTCAATTAAAGTTGAAAAATAAAATAGAGTTTTTGTGCATTCATCTATGCATTCTCATTTTTAAAAAATAAAAAAATAGAGTTTTATACGTGCATTCATAAAAAAATCAAAAATCAATAATGAAAAATGAAGTTTTATGCATGCATTCTCATTTAATCAAGATTAAAAATACGCATTTTCATATCATCGTTCATTCAATTAACACAAATGAAAACTATGCATCAGATTTCGTATATATTTCATACGTTCTCAATACACTATGCATCTCTTCCTAAATGTCAATATAAAAACAATCAAGAATATCAAAAATGAAAAATATTGCACACATTCGTGTATTTATGCACTTACCTCACTTCTTGCAAGATTTATTTTAAGACCCGCTTGATGCGGTCATGATCTCAACCTTAGTTTTTAAAAAAAATTCCATTGAGACCCTATCTGCACTGTGAAGGTCTTCTTGACCTCAATGAAAAATACAAAGACAAGGGAAAATAAAATTTTTCTTGAAAAAAAATATGAAAAAAAAATCAATCATTTTTTAGGAAAAAAGAAAGGAAGTCAGTATATAATAATTATAAGAAACATATACACATTGAAAATTTTTGTAAAGACACTCTCATTTGAAAATTTCTAAATTTTGTACATATCAAAATTTTTGTACATATGTTACTTTTTTTTTCGAGAAAAAAACTTTTGTACATACATTGTTATTGAAAATATTTTATAAATACATTCTCGAGTAAATATTTGTGAAAAAAAAACATCTTTCAATATACATTATCTTTTAAAAATTTATACATAAAAATAATACATTTGAGCATAGATTATCATTGAAAAAAGATCAGAAAAAATAGAATGTAGAGCAGACATTCAGGCATATCATTAAAAAATTAAAAATTACAATTTTGAGCATCCATTCATGCATTACCATTAAAGGAAAAAATGAAAAATTCAAAAGAAAATGTATTTTCAAAGGAACAAAATCAGCTTGTGAATATCTATATATGTAATCGCAAAATCTGTTACACAGTTTTCTAGAATTTCGTACATCGTATATGTATTTTCGAAAATTCCATTTATATATCATTCTCAAATAATATTTTTTTTGCATACATCCATATTTAAAAAAACAAAAATAAATCTAAAAAAACCATGAATTCATAAATAAATTTTCTCATAAAAAATGCATTTAGACATACATTATATATGCATTCCAAAAAAATCATGCATTCATAAATGTATTTTCTCAAAAAGAATTAACTCAGACATACATTATATATGCATTCCCAAAAATCATGCATTCATAAATACATTTTCTAAAAAAAAACATATATTCAAACATATATCATATATGAATTCCCAAAAAATTGCATACATTCATAAATGTATTTAAAATAAGTCCAAAATTTCATAGATGTGTTTTCTCAAAAAAATAAAAAATAAAGAAAAGGGAAAAATGTGGTGAGTCATCTGTTCATGGATCATTGAATTCACAAGCCTGCAAATAATAATAAAATGGGATCATTCAACCGAAATGTTTAAAAAAAAGGTAAAAATTGGCTTTTCTAAGGAAACATTTGCATACACGGTGTTTGTTACCTATTGTCTTTCCCAAAATTACCAAGCTTTCCCAAAATTTCTTAGATTCCCAAAATTCTCAAATGAAAAGATTGTCCAAATGGTTACCATTACCTAAGAATATTTTTATACTGGGACAGAATGTCAATTTTCTGTTAGTTGACCAATCTCCTATCTCTATTCTTCAGGGATATTAAAAAAAGTCCATTAGATTGAAAACCCAAAAGGGCGATCTAAGCAAAAGATAGAACAATAAAAAAATAAAAAGTAAAAGAAAAATGCGCGTGTCAGAAGTCATTAATTTTGTTTCATTGTTAAACTCTTTGTAAATCAAGGAATCATGATTCAAAATGATATATGGCCATGTTTCTATATCCAAAACACTCTTATAAATCCTTTGTATCCTTTTTGAACCAAAAAATAAAATATTTCTTTCAAATACCCCTGAGGATCATCAACAATTTGAAGTTTAGTTTAAGGTTTCGATAAAAGAAATTCATAAACCATTTATATGTCAAAGCTCCTAATTCATCAAGAAAGGAGTATCATCATAAGTTCCTGAAAGCCTAAAAGAAAATTCACATCAGGCAAAGAGTACATCGAAAGCTTCTCAAGAAAAGAAAAAAAATATGAAAAGAAAAAAAAAAGAAAAAAAAAACTAAAAAATAAAAATAAAAAAGGAGAAAAAAGAAAGAAAGAAAAGAAGTAAGAAAAAAAATATTCTCAAAAGTTCATCAAAGAGGGAGTACAACAAAGACTCTCTAATGAGAAAGAAAATAGAAAGAAGGTACATGATACCATGGAAAATGACCTTGGTTGGTTACAACATTTGGTTGATGATCCTTGTTTAAAAAATAAAACCAAAAAAAAAATATTTTTTGAGCCTTTATATCCTTTTCTTCACAACCCTGTAACCCTGGCCACGTTACAAGCCCAATAAAGTCCATATTGATTGTTGAATGATTGCAATGATTTTCATAAAGTTTAGCTTTGTAACAAGATAACGTCACCGATGATGCGTGTTAAAAATAAATGAAAAATGAAAAAAAGAAATATACTAGAATGTCTTTTTCAGAAGAGAGTCATCTATACACAGGTCAACTGAGAATGAAACATCAGAAGTGACACTGGGGCATTTGATACCCTTGCTTTCCCTCACATATATGGCATTATACATACCAATTGCGGGCAATCATATTTTTAGTACCTTTGTCATCCCTCATACAACACTAGGGCAATCCAGTTTCATTCGTATCCTTGTTAATCCATTTTTTTTCACCTTACCAAGACAAGCAATCCCTCTCACAAATCTCATCATTTCCCTTGTACATACAAATTGGGGCAATTGCAAAAGCCCATTTCCCTTCATGAAGAGTAATTTACACTATCCTTATCTTCATTTTGAACGAGGTTGTTTATACCCTCCAAGTTTAAAGCCAACATAGCCAGTCCAACACACCAAAATTAGGGCACCTAAAGTGGGGCAGTCCTGTCAGAAGATTTGCTTCCCAATATCTTTCAAATATCTCAAACTCCTTAAATACTTACCCTTTTACCAATGGGTTCAAACATGCATCAGTGTTTTCAAAAGGAAAGTTGATGGGTACACCATGTTGACATTAGCTTCAAATGATCCTGGATTTTCTTAAAAACAAATGGAATTAAATGGATTTTCAAAAATGGAAGTTGATATCTAGTGAATTCAATGATTACCAATAATTTTTGATTCTACACAGTGAAACTTTGAAAAAGAGAAAAGAAAAATTTTTGTATATATTTTCACTTTGAAGTTTGTACATATTCTTGAGATCTTTTAAATTCTTTGCATATATGCATTTAAACAAAAATAAAATCATTGAAAAATCCTTTTGAATGTACATAAAAAATATATATTTCGAAAAATCTTTTTACATACTCTTTAAATAAACTTTGGAAGAAATCATTAAAAATGTTCCTTTGTACATAAATTTTGAAACATTTGAAAATCACTGAAAATATCTTTTGTACATATCTTCTTTTTTGGAAAATTAGTACGTATCTTTTTGAAACATTGTCTTCGAAAAGTTCACTGAAAAAATCATCATTTGTAAAATCATTTGAAAATTTGTACATACATTAGCATAAAAAATGATCATTCAAGAAAATAGAATTTCATGCATTATCATCCAAGAAAATCAAAAATAAAATTTCACACATTCAAACATACATTTTCATTCAAAAGAATAAAAAAAAATTCATGCATTTTAACATACATTCTTCAAAAGAACATTGAATTTCATGCATTCATATATGCATTCTTCAAAAATAATAAAACAAAAATAAAATCATAGTTTCATGCATTCTTCAAAGATAACAAAATAAAAGAAAATCAAATTTCATGCATTCATATATGCATTCTTCAAAAATAACAAAACAAAAGAAAATCAAATTTCATGCATTCATATATGCATTCTTCAAAAATAACAAAACAAAAGAAAATCAAATTTCATTCATTTATATATGCATTCTTAAAAAATAATAAAACAAAAAAAATCAAGTTTTATGCATTCATAAATGCATTTTTTTTTAAAAAGAACAATATCAAAAAGGCAAAAATAACTCATGCATTCAAGCATGTATTTTCATTCAGAAAATTCATAAAATTTCACGCATTCATAAATGTATTTTTCAAAAAAAAAAAAGAACAAAATCAAAAAGACAAAAAGAACTCATGCATTCAAGCATGCATTTTCATTCAGAAAATTCACAAAGTTTCAAGCATTCATAAATGTACTCTTCAAAAAGAATAAAAAATTAAATTTCATGCACTCAAACATGCATTTTCATTCAAATCAGAAATTCATATTCAATCAAACTTTCATGCATTCATAAATGCATTCTTCAAGCAGTACAAAAGAATCAAATTTTATGTATTCAAACATGCATTTTCATTCAAATTCAAAATTTAGATTTAATCAAAAATTCCATTCTTTCATAAATGCACCATTAAAAAAAACAAAAAAATCAAATTTCATGCATTCAAACATGCATTTTAAAAATTCATATTCAATAAAAAATTTCATGCATTCATGAATGCATCAAGCAAAAAATCAAATTTCATGCATTCTTATATGCATTTTTCAAAAAGAACAAAATCAAAAATTAATATTCAAACAAATTTCATGTATTTTAACATGCATTCTTAAAAAAAATCACATTTCATGCATTCGTAAATGCATTCTTTAAAAAGAACAAACAAAAAGAAAAATTCATGCATTTTCATGCATCAAACATACATATTCCAACAAGGAAAAATCAAACTTCATGCAAATCAACAAAAGATATTATTAAGGGAAAAGACTCAATGTCGTATTTTCGCATTTTAAAACATGATGGTATAATCTTTTAGTGACATTGTCCAGAGATTTAATGAAGGTACATGACCCTCTGTTGCACGGTCTCAGATTCAGATATATGACCCTCTGATTCAAGGTCTCAAATTCAAATAAAAGACCCTCTGTTTCAAGGTCCCAAATAAGTGTTATGACCCTCTGTTGCATGGTCTCAGATTCAGAAATATGACACTCTGCTTCAAGGTCTCAGATAAAGAGTTATGACCCTCTGAAGCATGGTGTCAGATTCAGATAATATGACCCGCTGTTTCAAGGTTTCAGATAAAGATTTATGACCCTCTGCTTCAAGGTCTTAGGTAAAGAGTTATGACTCTCTGATGCACGGTCTCAAATTTAGATAAATGACCCTCTGATTCAAGGTCAGTCTAAAAATCAAAGTTTACGACCCTCTCGTCTCGGTATAAGGTCAAAATGAAGAACAATGACCCTCTCGTCTCAGTACAAGGTCAGTTCAATTCAAAATTTACGACCCTCTTGTCTCAGTACAAGGTTAAATCAAGAACAATGACCCTCTCGTCTCAGTACAAGGTCAAAATCAAGAACAATGACCCTCTCGTCTCAGTACAAGGTCAAAATGAAGAACCATGACCCTCTCATCTCAGTACAAGGTCAGTTCAATTCAAAATTTACGACCCTCTCGTCTCAATACAAGGTCAAAATCAATAACAACAACCCTCTCGTCTCAGTACAAGATCAGTTCAAAAATCAATCTTTACGACCCTCTCGTCTCAGTACAAGGTCAAAATGAAGAACAATGACCCTCTCGTCTCAGTACAAGGTCAAAATGAAGAACAACGACCCTCTCGTCTCAGTACAAGGTCAAAATCAAGAACAATGACCCTCTCGTCTCAGTACAAGGTCAAAATCAAGAACAACGACCCTCTCGTCTCAGTACAAGATCAGTTTAATCCAAATTTTACGTCCTTCTCGTCTCAGTACAAGGTCAAAATCAAGAACAATGACCCTCTCATCTCAGTACAAGGTCAGTTCAAGGTGCGTGACCCTCTAGTCTCAGTACAAGGTCTCGACCTCTATCTATGCATTTATTTTATTGTCTTTTATTTTTATAACTGGATGAAATTAGTGTTTGTGTGCTTACTTATCTTTTACTCAGATAATCTGAACTTCAAAAGCTCAGATCATTTGGTAAAATTTAAGTACGGAGGGGCAGCTGTCAACTCCCAATTTCGTCCGGACAAATAAAATTATTTCAAAATAAAAAATATATAAAATTAAAATAAAAATGTGTGTTATTATTTAAATAAAAAAAGAGTTTTGGTTCCATTCTATTTTATGAATAAAGTTTTAAAATAATATTCGTAAAAAGGGAAAAACGTAAAGAAAATCAGTCTATTAAAAATTTGTTAAAAAAATAATAATAAAAATAAAATTGTCATTAAAGTGTTGCCATGTCACATTCTCTCTCTTTTTGCTTGCCTTTTCTGATGCCCATTAATGATACGAAAATTAATTGAAAATAAATTTAAAAATTTATAAAGGCTAGAAATTTGAATAGTTGATCTGATTATTATTTTGATTAATTGCAAACGATTCTACTTAATAGTGATTAAATGCTGATGATTTTCAATTAAATGTTGATTGTCTAATAATTGGTGCATTTTCTTTTTGAATTGTTATGCTCATCCTTTTTCTTTATAGGC
>Ga0209489_106812_pt1 | contig 17863 bp, 9 predicted proteins | sample SiratrowhiteBW_FD_187527 | JGI IMG/M metagenome (GOLD analysis project Ga0209489, IMG submission 187527) | Root nodule microbial communities of legume samples collected from California, USA - Siratro white BW (SPAdes) (version 2) | ecosystem: Host-associated > Plants > Roots > Nodule | place: USA...
TGAAGGGGACTGTTAGAATAGTGAATCTAACACGTGTGTACGAGTTGAATAAGTCTAGCTTAAGAATAGGGTTAGTGGTTAGGTTAGTGGTTAGTTGCCTTAATAATGGGATCATGGGTCCTACTCTGCATGCAAACAGTTACGTTGTTTTGAATATAAATACTATACGTCCCACACACAGTGAGACACAGTTGGCAAAACTCTGATATCCTAATCATTATGCGCTCGTCCATTTTATTGGCCACGACGGCTTTTTTCCCATTTTGGTGCAGTTTTTAATTTTAATTCCTAAAATAAGTAGAAAAAAATTTATTTTTTAAAATGGGTAAATTTTGCTAGTTAGATATGTAATTTCAAATTAGTCAAAATAAAAGTGACATGCTGGCGATTTCAATTAATGATATTAATTAAAATTATTTCTCTCTCTTTATAATCATTTTTTAATTATTTGATATTAGGATTGTTAGGTTTAACAATTAATAAAAAAAATAATCATTATATAATAATAATTAACAAATAATTTTTTAATTATTTAGCACTATGTTTATTACTTTAACAATTAATAAAAAAATAATAATAGTAATTAACAAAACTATAATAAAAAAATTAAGACATACAAATTTATTTTAAATTAAAACAAAATAACATAATGATAATAATCATAATAATTCACATGAATTTAATAATTATTATTATTATTTTTAAATTAAAATAAAATAACATGATAATAATAATAATTAATAATAAGTGAATTCAATAATAATAATTATTTTTAAATTAAATTTGTATGAAATTATTCTTATTATTATTATTTAAATTAAATTCATATGAATTTAATTAAAATTATTATTATTATTATTATTATTATCATTATGCTATTTTATTTTAATTTAAATTTAATTTTTATCTTTTAATATTCATGTTATAGTCTTGTTAATTATTATTATATAATTATTATTATTATTATTTATTTTGTTAATTGTTAAACTTAAGGATCACAATATCAAATAATTTAAAAATGATTGAATAGAGAGAGATAATTTTAATTAATGTCATTAATTGAAATCGTCATGTCACTTATATTTTGACCAGTTTGAAATTATGCCTATCTAATTAGCAGAATTTATCCATTTTGATAAATAAATTTTTTTCTACCCATTTTAGGAATTAAAACTAAAAACTACACAAAAATGGGAAAGAAAACCTAAAAAATGTGATTGAATTATATAATAGTTTATGTACGTTGGATACTTTGTAGCAACCACATATGCACTCTCATTTACGTGTTTAAATGAGAGTCAAGTAGTTGGCATATCTTGCGTGTTGTGTGACGTTCAAAATGTGATCGAATTATATGATATTTTATATACGTCGGATCCTTCGTGGCAACCGCATATTCACTCTCAGTTACGTCTTTAAACGAGAGCCAAAGAGAACGTAGCTCACATATATTGAAAGTTGCGTGTAATGAACGTAGATTAAAAGGAAATTATGGAAACGTGAATGAACTCAACGCTACCTTCTATTATTATTGTGTATGTGACATCGGAGCAATAAAGGAAAAAAAAGAGAAAACGAATAAGGAAATGATAAACAACTTTCATAAAATCATTTCATTCCGAGACAGGGGATCGGGATCAATCTTTTCGTATTTTCTATCTTTTTAGACAAAAACTTTAATATTACTTGCCCAGATTAATTATGACAAAAACTTTAATATTACTTGCTAAATCAATTATACCTATTCACTTAAAAGTGAGTTCTTTAGTGAGTTCTTTTAAGTTTAGAATTTTTTTCTCCTTTCCTGATACAATATATATAGCCACGTGTTTATCTGTAATTTTCTCAATTTTTACCTCATTTACCCTTGTTCTAACTTGCTTACATTGCGTCATATTAAAAAATTCATTGAATTATGAGTTGTGATATTTGACACCTTGACGTTGACACTCTTGAGGTGTGAAAATTAATATTACTTGTGTGTCCAGCGTGGCAAAAGTGTGTTTTGAGATTAAAAAATGTAAATTTTTGATGGGTTTTATTTTCACGCTTGGTGTTGATGTTCCTAGGCAGTTTCCCTCTTCGCCAGTTTTGCTTTGCCAGGGTTTCGGTTCGTTTGTGTCGTTTTGGTTGTGTTGATGTTGTTGCCTCCGCAGGTATTGTGGTTGGTGGTGGTGAAGGGTTCCGTTGAGTTTGGTATTGGGGTTTGTTTGGACCGTGGAGTGGTGGTGCATTTTCGACAAAAGGTAAGTCTTTAATGAGTATAACATAAAAATCTAGAAGGTGTTAAACAAAGGATTGAGGAAAATCTAAAAGTGCAATGTTGATGTTGGTAAAGTGGAATTGTATGTGTTAGTTGTCAAAACTAGATCAAAAATGTTCAAGCAATTTGGTCACTAGTAACCAGAGATATTTCAATTATGTTAGAGTTTTATAACCAAAAAAATCAACTAAGGAAGTTTCTAAATCAACTTATACAACTTAGTTGCTAGAGTAGTAGTTTTTAGAAACACTACTCTAGCGAAATAAGTCAATAGTGGCAAAAGATTGTGAACTGGAAATCATCTTCATATGGGGAAGGTGGGGATGTATGATAGAAACTGGCTTTGGCTCCTTGTTTGATTTGGAGTTTCACATTGAATGAAGTATGGAGGAGGCAGCAGAAGTAATGAACCTAGTGTATAATTCATGGGTTAGATGAAGTGATTTAGAGGAAAAAGTAGATGTGAGAGAGGTGATGCCAACTCTCACAAGGTGCCTAGGCTAAACATAAAAGAGAACCTAACCTAGAGGTGATCACAAGAACAAGTGAAGTTGAATTTGGATAGCATTTATCTATTCATTCCATGATGAAAATGCAATAGGCTAGCATACTTATTTATAGTGCTAGGGTAAGCCCAAAGTGGAGTCAAATTCAGAAAATTCAAATTCAAAAATAAAACCCTAGATCTAGAAGAGTCAATGAGAGCATGACATGTGACCTTCACACTTCTCATGCCTCTTTTTCACATTTAACACATGTTTAATATGTTCTTTGCTTTATGTGCAACTCCTTGTTCACTAACTTCAAGCTTTGGATGTTCTAGGGTTTGCATTGGACTTTAGAAAGTTAATTTGATGTTTTTTTTTATTTTAAAAGTTAATTTGAGCCTTTTGGCCTCAATATAATCGAGCCTTTCAACTTTTTATGCCTTTCAACTTTTGAGCCTTTCGACTTTTGAGTATTTCAGCTTTTTGAGCCTTTTAGATTTTGAGTCTTTCGACTTTTCGAGCCTTTCGATTTTTTAGCCTTTCGGCCTTCGAGCCTTTCGACTTTGTAGTGGGACTGTTTTCGCCTTTGAGCATTTTGGATTTGTAATGGGCCCGTTTTGGCCCTTCAGCCTTTTGGCTTTGTAGTTTTGGCCTTTGAGCCTTTTGCCTTCTATATCATTAAGCCACTCGACTTCTATATCACTGAGCCTCTCGGCTTTTTAAGCCTTTTGACCTTTGAACCTTTCAGCTTTCTAGCTTTTTGGCCTTTGTGCCTTTCGGATTTTGAACCTATGACATTTTTTTGTATCGTCATTCAGCCATTGGACCTTTCGATCGTGGAACCTATGACGTTTTTCTGTATTGTCATTTGACCATTGGGCTTTTTAGGTCTTCAAACCGAAGACTTTTTTCCGTATTATTGTTTGGCCATTGGGCTTCTTAGGCCATGGAACTAAAGAACTTTTCTGTATTATAATTCGACCACTAGGCTTTTTAGGCCGTGAATTGAAGACTTTTATCGATTGTCGTTCGGCCATTGGACTTTTTGAGCCGTGAAATCGAAGACTTTTTTCTGTATTGTCGTTCGGCCATTGGGCTTTTTGGGTCGTGGAACCTAAGACTTTTTTTTTCCGTATTATCATTTGGCCATTGGGCTTTTAGGGCCATGGAACTGAAGACTTTTTTCGTATTGTCGTTCGATTATTGGGCATTTGGGGTCGTGGAACCGAAGACATTTTTCCTGAATTGTCGTTCGACCATTAGGCTTTTAGGCTGTGGAACCGAAAACCTTTTTTGGTACTATCCTTTGGCCATTAGGCTTTTTCAGCCATGGAACTAAAGACTTCTTTCCGTATTGTGATTCGGCTATTGGGCTTTTTAGGCTGTGGAACCGAAGACTTTTTTTTGTATTATTATTCGGTCATTGCGCTTTTTAGGCCGTGAAACCAAAAACTTTTTTTCTGTATTGTCAATTTAACCATTGGGCTTTATAAGTTGTAGAACCGAAAAAAAATTTCTGTATTGTCATCAACCAAATTTTTTTCAGAGTGCTTATAGGTTGACAACCTGACGTGACATTACACCCAGGTTACAACTGTACGTGGTTCTTACGTGGTTACTCTTGTCTTATGTGGACAATACTGAAAAATTCACAAAACCTTTGAACCTTCTAAGTGTTTAACCTTATATACTTAAGTGTTTAACTGAGCATTACTTTCTGACCATACATCCAAACAACCATCTAAGTGTACCTATGGCCTTCCCAGCTCAAATCTTCACATATTTTTAATTCTGGGACGAATAAACAAGTCTGCCATTACATGATCCTATAATTCCCTACATAAGTAAGGAATGAACAGTACTCAAAAGCCCACTGCAACCTTTGAACCTTCTAAGTATTTAACCTTATATATTTAAGTGTTTAACTGGGCATTACTTTCTGATCACACATCCAAACAACCATCTAAGTGCACCCATGGCCTCCCGAGGTCAAATCTTCACATCTTTTCAGTTCTGGGATGAATTAACAGGTCTCTATTCCTTCATCTTATAATTTCCTAGCACTACCATAACTAAGGAATGGACAGTCCTAAAATGCCCACAAAAACCTTTGAACCTTCTAAGTGTTTAACCTTATATACTTAAGTGTTTAACTGGGCATTACTTTCTGACCACACATCAAACAACCATCTAAGTACACCCATGGCCTCAACCCGTCGCGGTCGCAGCTTCTCCTACGCTTCAGCGTTCTCCCTTAAACCCACAAATACAGAAATACCACATTCTGTCATCGTCGTCCACCTTTCTTACCGTTTGTCGCGCGCCACTTCCCACCGTCCGTCGCACGCAAATTCAACCGAAGGTTTTCGCTTTTCCCTCACAAACTCTCTACATTCCTTCGCTTTTCCCTCACAGACTCTCTACATTCACTCGCCAAACCCAACCTTTCCTTAAAGTTTTTCCTTTTCCCTCACAGACTCTCCACATTCCACCCACAAAACCCAACATTTCTTTTCAAACTTTCTAAAAGAGACTCTCCACATTCCACCCGTAAAATCCAAACTTTCCTTTTAAACTTTCTAAACATAGGAAAAAACCTATAATACCCCTTTCTACGAAATACCACATATGCCCCTCAGTCATGTAGGAAAAATTTGTCACATATATCATTGGCAAAGGGTTAAAAGATTGACAGCCACGTGTGATTGTAAAAAAAACATTTTCCTTTTTTTCATATATGAATATGCAAAATGTGTTAAATAGCAATAATAGAATTTTAATAATATCTAAGATTTAGTTTTCCAATAAGGTATTACCTCTCCAAACTAAACATAATAACTATTTTCATGGAATGTTTATCGTAATATTAATCTTCAATAAATATTACCAAATTTATTTCTCCAACATTCTTTATATTGTAATCTAATAATCATTTGAAAATTTTTTATATCCTAATAATGAATATCCTAAAAATCAAAATACGTTGTGACGAAGCTCCTAAGAAATTCAGACTATGACACTTAAGTGTTTCTAACAATTCCTTTTATCACTCCTCTAACACTTTCTAAAAGTTATTTAATTCAAAACTTAAAGTCGAAGACTATTTTGTCAATAAGTTAACTAATCAAAATATTAATTGAACTGACAAGATTTTCCGAAAGTTTACATTATAACTATTATGTTTAATTTTATTTTTTTTAACAAACAAGTACATTTATTTAACTAAATATTTTCCTAACACTTTTAAGTTATAATTATTATTATTATTTTCTTTTTTTCATTTTTTCGACTGGCGTGAAGAAGTTTTAAACTTCCCTATTATTAAGTATTAAATTTTTATGCTATTGACTAATGCTAAAAAATCATGATATTTAAAAAGAAATCAATGGTCCACTATAAGAGGAAGTTGACATTTTTCCTAGAATTACGATCTTTCATGAATAGGAAATAATTAATAGTTTGTAAAGATTTAAAATTTAAACATTTTTAAATGTTATTTTAAATTTTTTTCTAAATATTGATTAATTATTAAGATACTATTATTTTTATTTTGTTTCATTACTTATTATCCTTGAAAATAAATCACATTTAACCATTATTACTTATTATTCTTTTCCCCCTCTCTTTCTCAGACTTTCAACTCTCCTGAAACCTTGAAGGTTAATATAGCAATGTCAATGCCATCATAGTGAGAGATTGTATTGAAAGTTAATCCCAGAGTAAGAAGAATCACCGTCAACCAGAAGCACTACGCTGTTCACGCGCCGCTCCCGCTCACCCAGCCATCTCCGCCGTCTTCAGCCCTGTCACCATCGCCGATGAGTATCACCACCTCGTCGCCAAGCCTTTGCCGTCGCCGTCTCAGGAAGAATCACACCTTCGCCGCCGAAGCCCAAATGTCTCTTCCCGCCACCGACCTTATATAGTTATACGAAATCATAATTTAAGTCAGGGTGATTTTTAACAATCTTCTAATTAAATCTTTCTTATTAGCATGTATTTATGCAATTTTGTGGTGGTCATGGATTTCCTTTCCGACCTCCATAATTTTATTTTGAACTTAAAATATACTTAGGGTTTACTTAAGGTTTATTTGGATTGTACAATAGATTTGAGAGAGAGAATAGATTTAAAATAATTTGAGACAAAAGTGTTGAAAAATTTAATCGTTTAGATTAAAGAAAAAATGATAAAATTTAAATAAAAAATTTGTAAAAATTTAGAAATAATAGGATAGATATAAAATAAATATTTTAATATTTTTAATATATAAATTATAAAATTACAAATATTATTATAATTAAAAATCAAATATAATTAAAATTATATTAATATAATTTTATTATTATAATTATTATTTATAATTTTTATTATTATAATTATTATTTTTAATATATTAATATTTTTAGTTTTTTATGTATTAATATTATTAATAATTATCTTATATTATTAGTATTTTATAAAATTAGTATTATCATTTTTTAATTTATTATATTATTATTATTTTATAATTTAATTAAGTTTATTATTATTTTATTGAATACTGTTGAATTTCTTCGCAAATCTTCGCTGATAGCGAAGAAAAATTTTTTACTCCTCCCTTCTTCGTTTTTCGTAATAAACTATTATTTTATTTATTGAAGTAAGCGCTTTCCGCGCATTTCATTCTTTGCCTACAGTGGAGCCTTGGATGCAAACAGGCTCTTAGGGATGAAGGACTGTGAATCAGCACATGGAACAAGCCACAACCTTTTCACTGTGGCAGCTGAGAGAAGGAAATGAATGTTGGCAGACATGTTTTTCCAACTATTTGATGGAAAATATAGGAAACAAAAAATAAAGTGAACAGATGATAGATATGGGAAGTAATAAGATGAAAAATAAAATAAAAACAAGATGAATATGAATATTACTTGGAATGAATATTTGATAGTCTTGACTTGACTGCTGATCTCCTAATCAAGTTAAAGCAACTTCCAATTTTGCCCCTATTTTACGTACATAATGAAACACTCGCCCTGGTTATTAGACGTCAATTATTGAATTGTTGGAATATAGAAATGAATTTCACTGCTGTACCATGCATACTTTGCAATGCTCAAGTCCTAGCGAGCTTTTGACCATTATTTACTCTTTGTTTTATAAACTTGGTAGCTTTGAACTATCTCCATTAATGGTAGTGAGTGAATGGATCTTGCAAGTTTGGTGTCCTATATACGTTGATTGAGGAATGAAGAAAGTGGAATGGAACAATGTTGATTCCGTCCTGGCGTACGTTTTCTCTCTTCGCGTATTGACTATAATCATCATACATAATGACTGAATGACACAAATTAAAATGGGGTTTCATTTTTTGGAATCTGCTATGCCAACCAAAAAGTTTAAGCATGCATGCAGTAGGCATATCTTCCCCGGCCCTCGGAACAATATATAATACTATGATTGCATTAGCATAGTACCCTATACTTATTTTATTTTATTTTATTCTATTTTATTTTGTAGCTGCTTTCTTTCGCATCAAGTGTGTGTATATATAGAGTTGTCTTGTGAGACCATCCTCACCATCACATTCAAGTCTCTGCATCTAATCAAGCCTTCTCCCTTTCTCTGCCCCCAAAGTCAAAAGGACAACCAACATGCTTATCACTCACCATACTTTGGCATTTGCATTTGGCATGCTGGGTAAGTATCAACGTAGCTACCATTCTTCTTAATAACCATCCACCATTTCACCCTATATATATATTTCTACATTTTTTTTTTCTGATTCTCATAATGAGTTTTTTAGTTAGTCTTTTATTCTCACGAGACTTGTAAATATAATTACTTCGTATATAGAATAACTAAAAAACTAATAAAGAAGATATTTTTTTTTGTAAAAATATCAGATTGCGCAGTCAGCACAATGATATTAGATACCTCACACACTAGTTATTACCAAACATTAATTGTGGTGTCTCTTAGTTTTCGACCAGTTTGTCGGTTATTCTGATGCTTTAGCGATTGGTCAGACTTCAGTATTTAACTGAACATTTTTTTTTTTTTTTTTTTTTCTTTAGAAGGGCTTAGCGAATAGACCTTTTTTAAGTGAAAAGCAGCAAGAGAAGAGAAGTGAGAAAGGAGAGTTCTAATAGGTGCAGATCGGGAGTGTAAATTACTTAAGTAAAAAAGTTTGATGTGATATGTTTTATTAATTTTACTTCAGGATTATATCGATATTCAAATATTATACCAGACATTCGATTAATTTATGTCCAGTAGATACATCATTTCAAACTTTTGATGGAACTGTAACTGGATTTCAGAATTTATTTTAAGTTAAAACAGCTCTTTTGATCCATGGCTGAGATGCGATGGTTGGTTTCATTACATATCACATACTTCCTTTTCTATATTTGTCACCAAAATCTTAATTTGTAAAACATGCACGTATATACATTTCATTCAATATAATGAATATTAGTACCCGTTGTTTGTATCAAGCTAAAGAATTGTTCTCTTTTTAATGCACATGCAGGCAATGTCATTTCGTTCATGGTATTCTTGGCTCCTGTGTAAGTACCTGATTATCTATCTATCTATCTTTCAACGAATTCATTGTGGCTAATTGCATTTAATTAGTGGTTTTATGTTAAAGTGGAAAAAAAAGTATTAAACCAAATTTAGGTTAACGATAATCTTGAAAACTGAACATGTTTGAATATATATGCAGGCCAACATTTTACCGAATATACAAGAAGAAGTCGACGGAAAGTTTTCAGTCATTGCCTTACTTGGTGGCATTATTTAGTTCAATGCTTTGGTTGTACTACGCGTTGCTCAAGAAAAATGCTGTTCTCCTCATTACCATTAACTCATTCGGATGTGTTGTAGAGATCATCTACATCGTCTTGTACATCATCTATGCAACCAGAGATGCTAGGGTACGCATATCTCCTTAGTTAGCCTAGAACTCCAGCAAACACAAATTTTGCTAATTAATAAATTTTATGTATGTTGGTTCCAATTTAAACACTAAAATTTGTTCATTTACTTTAACTACAGAACTTGACCATCAAGCTATTTTCGGCGATGAACCTGGGGTCCTTTGCTTTGATATTGGTAGTGACAAACTTTATTGTGCATGGTCCCCTTCGTGTGCAAGTCCTGGGATGGATTTGTGTTTCCATTTCAGTCAGCGTCTTTGCAGCACCACTTAGCATTGTGGTACGCAGAATTCCTTATTTGATCCATGTGCTTGTAAAATGATTTGATTGCATATTTTATATATCTTATTTTCTGGCGCTTGCAGGCACAAGTTGTTCGCACAAAGAGTGTAGAGTTTATGCCTTTCAATTTGTCATTTACCCTTACACTGAGCGCCATAATGTGGTTTGGTTATGGGCTCTTTCTCAAGGACATATGCATCGCTGTAAGTGCTGTCGTACAAATACTACTGATGAATTATTTTAACATTCAACCACTAACGATTTTTTTCTTCTTGTTTTGTGGATGAATGTGCAGCTCCCAAATGTGCTTGGTTTTGTGCTGGGGTTACTTCAGATGCTGTTGTACGCAATCTACAGAAAAGGAAATAAAGGGAGTAAAACGATGGAAAAGAATCCACAAGAGCCACTGAAGAACATTGTTGTAGCGAACCCATCGGGAACTGGAGAAGTGTTTCCCGTGGAGGAAGATGAAGAAGCAAAAAAGAGCCAAGTTGAAAGAGAGGAGAAGAATAGTGAAGAGTGCATGGTCTAAATGATTTATGCTTATCATTATGAGGATCATGACTGGACTATCTACGTACTTTTATTCGATTAAGTTGTAGTTATCTTCTGCATGTAATAGCGATTTCAAAATTACGCTTACCCTAGTTATTGCTTAGGTAAATTAATTCACTGATGCATGTGTAAGAGTCCAGCCATGCTAACACTTTAGGTTTGGTTTGTAAAAAATTTCATCCCTCAAGTTTGGTTTATTTGTTTAAAAATGTCTAATAGACAACTTGAGCTATAGTTTGACTCATTTAAAGAAAAGAATAAGATTTGAATTGAAGTTGTTCAACTCACTGGTACTTTTGTTGTCATAACATTATTTCTTCAGTTATTTTTCCTTTGCTTTATCAATTTAAAAATTAATAAATAATTTAGATAAATAGTGCTCAACATGCTTAAAAATAACATGTGGTCAATGCGGTACACTTGAAATAACCAAACATTCTATACTATTATATTTTATAATTAAGCAAAAAATTTCATAATATCACGACTACTACTAAAAAGCTTCAAAATTAACTTTAATGCTTTCTAAAATCATATAATAATAATAATAATAATAATAATAATAATAATAATAATAAACTAGTAAAATTCTCGTGATCGATTTAAATAACTAAATTATTTACATGTTATTAATGCCAAATTTGTAAAATTTGAACTTAACTCAAACAATTATAAATTCAGTTTTACATTTAATTTTATCTATTTAATTAAATAAACAAGTTCGATCAAATATTTAGCAAGTCAAATCTAATAGTTTACAAATGAATATATTTTGTTTTACCCTTCTCGGTCATCCTAATTACATCATAAGTATATCTACATAGTTGAACACCAATACATCTAATGAATTATAATGGATTAATTTTAAACGAAAAATATATATATGAATGAAAGAAATCAATTCAACTTAGGAGTTTAATACTGTACACATGGGACACGAATTCAAACAAGGAGAAATGTTTTGAGTTGAGTTGATTTTCAGTCACATTCATAAATGCTTTTGTAAGTGTAGTAATATATATATATTTTTATTTTTTATAAAAAAATAAATTAAATAAAATATAATATTTAAGGGATGTTCCATCTTTTCAAAAAGAGCGTCTTATAGCTGCCTTCATTCCCCTTTGGTCTACATTATGAAATTGCACGACCAAGTCTTTGTACCCCACGGTTTACACCTTGCTTAAAACACCTATAACTTACAGGATATTAAATTTTTCACTTAACAACAAAGATTTGGTTGTAAATTCGTGCCGAATGTAATAATATTATCAGCTTCCACCATTTAGCTCGTCATCAAGTACAATATATTAACAATTCTGCATCAGCATAAGTTGGTACAGCATATGTTATGTTTTTTTCTCTGAATATTTTCTTTAAAATGCACTGTCAAATAAAAGTATATTTATCAAAAGAATTTAAAAAATGCAAGCATAAACCATAAACTCATTTTTATTTTACAACATATACTTCTACTTTAAAAGTATTTTTATAAGCTTTAATTGGCAGTATAATACCAATGTGCTGCGTCACTGGCTAGACATGTGGCTGCCATAGAGGTTGCTTTCGTTGATTATGATTTATTTTGTAGAAAGATATAGTATAGTGCAAGACAGCTCCTAAGTGTCTACTAAATTAGAAGAGTGAGGTTAGCCATTGCTAAAAGAAGCTAGCATGTAACCGATGGTGGAGGACCTCTATGGGAAAGTAAACATGGCTATATGATTGTAAATAAACCTTCATATTGTTGTTTAGAGTCGAATATATGTAGGATTCGCTGAACTATTCTAACTTTTAGTGGTTACCTTTTCTTAGGTATTGATCAGTAACCACAGATTTTATTCTTTGAAGAATCAGGATTCATTTACAGCGCAAAAAGCATCATAAGTCAATGTTTTACTGTAACCTTTGATTTTATTCTGCATGGTATCCCACATGGAGGCGACAAGTAATTCATCTGTGCCGACCACTAAATGAAAGGTCGTGTTGTGTGTTACTGTTCACATTTCAAAATTCAATATGTTCGTTCCATCCATTGTCATTTGTTTATTATATATATGTCTCTTTTTGAGTTGCGAAAGTGAAGCATGATTAGTGAACCGGAGTAAATAGCTTTCTGTGGCAAAATGGAGCTTATGATGCTAATTAACAAACTTTAAGCATGCAGGCTCGTCGCTCTCCCGTTGATTGTGGAAAAGGGGAGGTGAAAATTCTAAGGAAAAAAAAATAATTAAATATATGAACCATACCCATATATGTCCATTTCTTTAACATATATACCCCTAGTTTTTTGCATATCCATCCATCTCAGTCAGCAACGTTAAAGAATCTTGAACTCGTTGTGATCTGTTGTGACCTCCCCCTCCAAAAGAATAAATAAAAACAGATGGAGACTAAGAATCTCCCAAGTTTATACTGTATGTATCATATATGGTGTTTAATGTTGTGAAATAATTGTCACCCTTTTTTTTTAACTTGTAATAAAATATATATATAAATAACAAAAGTTACAGTAACCGTTATAAAAAAAAAGTACATATGAGGTATGAAAAATCGACCATAACCATAAAGAATTTCCCCACCCTAACACCATGAAAAACGCCACCTCGTCGTGAAGAATTAATGACAGTTACTGTATGCCACCCTCCCGTACGTATGTTTGGTATATTTTAATGTGCAGATACTCCTCTTTCCTTTTATTGTTTTATGGTTACTTTGCTACCTCACTTCTCATTTTGCTTATTTATATCATGTAAAGAGATCCTCAGCAACGTCAGTTCCTGCATGAGATTTAGGTATTGAGCTTTCCAAAGAAAGTAGTTAAGGTTTCTATATTACCTTACCCCTGCTTCTTTTGGCAGAACCGACATCAATGGCACTCAGCCACAGTACTTTGGCATTTGCCTTCGGCATGCTAGGTATAAACAATATTAATCATTGCATGCATTACCCCTTCTCTTTTTAGCTGCCACTGTTTCCCTTTCTTCTTTTTCTCCTCTTCATCTTTATGCCTGTCTAGTCTCCATCTTTGACCTTCCAATATCAATTGGTTTCCTTTCATTTTGAGAATTATACTATTTACTTCTTTCTTGCAATTCCTTCAATCATTTATCTTGCATTCTCTCTCTCTCTTATTACACAAAAATTTGAACAGAATTAATTTCTCTTATTATATTGACTTAATTTTCACAATAAATCTTATCTCGTTCCTTTTTTTTATTTATATGCCTGTGATACCATAACGGTCATATGCATAAATGTAAGAGTGGTAATATTTTAACACTATTATTACACCATTTAATACTATAAAATATTATTATTTTATTAATATATAATATTTTATTAATATAAAGCAGTGTCAAATAAATACTTTTTTAATAATACTGCCAAACTAATATTTTCCTAATGTAGTGTGCAAAGAAGCTTTATTTTACTTTAGTTTAAATCCAAATAGATATATAATTTATTTTCTTGCTTTATCAGTCACTCGAGAAAATTAAATTCTTATGATAAGAACTTTTCATTCTAAATTTTATCATAAACCACAAAAAAAAAAAAAAAAAAAACCTTGCTCTTGAATAGGACAAGATAATGAACTGTTTCTGTTTATGATGCACAGGTAACGTCATTTCGTTCTTGGTATTCTTGGCTCCAACGTAAGTATATGCGTGAACCCTTGTCACTTACCTTTAATTAATGAATCTTGAAAACAAAAAGGAAAGGATTTCGATTCGATTGTAGTTAATGAATATACATTTGTGGAAAATATTGCAGAACAACATTTTATAGAATATTCAAGAAGAAATCAACTGAGGGGTTTCAGTCACTGCCTTACCTGGTGGCATTGTTCAATTCCATGCTTTGGGTGTACTATGCCTTACTAAAAAAGGACGTTGTTCTTCTCTTGACCATTAACTCATTTGGATGTGTCATGGAGATCATCTACATCATCTTGTACATCACCTATGCGACCAGGGATGTTAGGGTACGATCCCACTATATACAAGAATTTCCGTTGATTTAACACTTAGCACATATTTATGTATGTTTTCTTTCTGGGATTTCTAATAATATATATTGTTCATCGAGCAGAACTTAACTTTAAAGCTATTTTTGGCGATGAATGTGGGCTCCTTCGTTCTGATCCTCTTAGTCACACATTTTGCTATGCATGGTTCCCTCCGTCTCCAAGTCCTCGGATGGATATGTGTTTTCCTTTCGATTTGCTTCTTTGCGGCACCACTATGCATTGTGGTACGTAAATCCCTATTTATTAATTGTACTAATAAATTTGATGCATGCGTATTAATTGATTCATGGACTAATTATTGTGTGGTTATTTGTTACAAAAGGCACAAGTTGTTCGGACAAAGAGTGTTGAGTTTATGCCTTTCAATCTGTCGTGCACCCTCACATTGAATGCCATAATGTGGTTTGGTTATGGTCTTTTTCTCAAGGACATATGCATTGCTGTAAGTGTTGTTTTACTAATACAATTAAAGTATTTTAGTACTCACGTCATGCATATAATAACTACAACTTTCGTTCTTATTTTTCTTATGGTGTGTGTAGCTTCCAAATGCACTTGGTTTTGCACTGGGATTAATTCAGATGCTGGTTTATGGCATTTTCCGGAATGGCAATAAGAAGGTTGATAAAATGGAACTGAAAAGCGTTGTTATAGCAGGCACTGGCTCTTTAGAAAGTGGTGAAGTGTTTCATGTGGAGGAAAACCAGGAACGAGAGAAGAACAAAGATAATAGGAAGGAGAAGGAGAAAAATGACGAACCTAACGATTGTACGGTCTAATTACATGCATATATACGTGCATGCATGCCATTGTTGGTTGGCACCACATCGCCATGACCCTGATCCACCCCTAACCCTAATAAAATAAACTATTTTAGCTCTCTAAATTTATACCTAATTCTCATTCTATCTTTTGAATTTAACCTAACCATTATCATTTCTCACTATAAATCTATTTCTCCATCAATGATGGTCCACTTTCTGTTTCATAATAATTACTAATTCATCTCTTCATTGACCAAAACAATACATCATTACTTTCAACTATAATAATAAGCAAATCTATTTATGAATGTAATTAGAACTTAGTATACATAACATAAACACTAACTTTATTTCAAAAGTTTAATCATAGTTATTATCCCATGACCCAAGGAACATTAAGATGTGTTTTGGTTGTGCTTCAACTCGTTCCAACCTGGTCTCGAGTCCTATGTTTCTTTAAAAGTACTATATTTTTAAAAACTATACATTACTGATAGAATATTTTCATTGATAAATAATATTTTGGAAAACACGATATTGTATTTATATTAGTATTATATACCTTCAATATATTGTAAAACATAAAATTGTAATTATATGCTTCTTTAATCTTACGATTAAATTATACATAATATTAATATTCATATATTATGTTCACAAATCAGTTAACCCAGTTTTGCTCCAATTTTTTTGTCTTAATTAGATTGGCTATGCGTTCAACTAAATGACCCAAACAAGGTTTCAATTTGGGTAGTCTATGATAGAAAACCCTCTACTGGGGACGACTATTGTAAGAGAAATAAAAAGAACAAAATGAAATGTTTTTTCATAATTTAGAATTACTTATTATCGCATAGAAATATATTAATATATTAATATATTACTAATTTAAATTAAATATGACTATAATAAATCCTTATTATTGTTCATAAAATTTATTTCCAAATATATAAATTAAAGAAATATATAATGGTGGCTTGTAATATTTTTATTAGTGTTGTATATAATTTTTATCATCTGTTAATTTTAAAATGTATGATATTTATTTATAATTGTATAATGAATATCCTTAATATAAAAAATTAATTTGTATTAAATATGATTTTATCCGATTGATTTAATTTATATATATATATATATATATATATATATATATATATATATAATATTACATTCCCCGAATAAATTCGTAGTTAGGTAATTATAGAGTTTGCTATTGTAAATGAATAAAAAGGCAAAGTTCCATAAACTGAAATCATTTACTACAATATCAAAGACTATTTATTGCTCTCAAATTATAAAAAGAAAACATTTAGTGTTGCTTTTTTTTCAAAGAAAATAAGGTTAACGTCAACATTACTATTTACTACCTATTAACTGGCTAGTTTCTTATATTGGTCCAAACACAAACAATTAGAATCAATTTAAAAACCTCACCTTTTGCACATATTTTATACACGTGCTATCGTACATACATGGAAATATGTATTACCATTATTTTTCGGTAAAATTATAAGTCTAACTATATATACATAAATATTTGTATAAGTGGATATTTACAAATATTTATAGTTAAGTAATTGTATAGTAATAAAAAAAATTATTGTAATATTTGGTTCTTTATATATTTATTTTTTAGATTAAAGTTTTGGAATTTAAGGAGTAACTTATCACTTGAACACTTATTTATATACCCATCAAATCTATATTTACAAGAGAGAATCGAATTCAAGTTGACTTATAAAATCTATAACTAATAATGTACCATTTGTGATAATATTATGAATATTATAGAATTTATAACTAATATATTATATAAATCTTTGTGATCATATTATGATTGCGGACTATTATTATTAGTATGATTATAATTTTTTATGATTAATAATAATATTAATATTAATAATACTAATAATAATGATATTATTAATGATGATAATAATAATAATAATAATACATTTACTGCTTAATTTTTATTTTCTAGTGAAAATATTTATATCTTTTCATCTTTTAGATAAATATGCAAGTATCATATATTTTTCTGCTTAATATCTTTTATTTTTAATTTAGTTATTACTATTTTATGTTTTATAAATAACTATATTTTCAATTAAATATTTCACATTATATTGATTTTTTTTTTAAACCACAGTATTGATTTAAATATAATTTTTTGAAAAACATTTTTTATTATTTATTTACTAATTAGACATGCTTATTAATTAGGATTGTCAAGGGAAATTTAAAATTTAAGACACTGTTGAGTATTATATTTTCTTAATATTCTCATGTTTATAGGTTCACATAATGCTGGTAAAATTTTAGTGAAACAAATAAATTAGCCATTCAAATGAATGTATACGTTAAAAATTACTTTCAGAGCAATAATTATTGTTACCGCATGATTTAGTTATTTTTTCGAGTAATTAACACAATTTTTCCTAAAAATTTATGATAAACATATGACTCGCATGATTGATATTTTTAATTTTAATTTAAAATTAGTTCTCAATTTATCACACACACACACACACACACATATATATATATATATA
>Ga0209489_106815_pt1 | contig 17848 bp, 11 predicted proteins | sample SiratrowhiteBW_FD_187527 | JGI IMG/M metagenome (GOLD analysis project Ga0209489, IMG submission 187527) | Root nodule microbial communities of legume samples collected from California, USA - Siratro white BW (SPAdes) (version 2) | ecosystem: Host-associated > Plants > Roots > Nodule | place...
TATATATATATATATACATTCTCGTAAGAGACCGGTTGACTCTAGCAACAACAATGTCTTCTAGAGTTTCTCTAACTCTTTAGTGTTCCGAATTCCACCGTCACTCTTGATGTTGCTCCTTAGTGCTCCGAATTCCACGTCGCTCCTGATGTTGCTCCTTAGTGTTCCACCATGTTGCTCCTTAGTGCTCCACCATGTTGCTCCTTAGTGCTCCGAATTCCACCGTCGTTCCTGATGGTCCTACAGGCACTCCGACGCTCAAGTCAGTTTAGGGTTAGAGTGTGCAGGGATATAAATCAGAGTTTAGGAGTACCTTGCTTAAGGTGAATGAGCCTGTATTTATAGGCGTAGTAGTGGGCTTAACGAGTTTGGACCCATTCTGTTGTATTTTGTTATTTTGTTATGATTCTATAACAGAGATATATCCAGAATTGTTATTATAATTTCGTTGTGCCTTGGTCAACCGTATAATACAAAATATATATATATATATATATATATATATATATATATATATATATATATAATAGATTGAAGTAGAATATTAAATAAATATTTATCTAAAATTATTACTCTTAAGACCATTTTATAATCTTAAATTTTTTATATTATATTTTTAATAAAGAATTACATATTTAATAATATATTTAATAATATATGTAATGTGATTTAATTCATGTTGTTGGACTAGCAATCTAATTACTTATTAATCTGATTTGAATAAGATTGTATAGTAATGTTATTATTAAAAAAATCTTTTCAAACAATTCCTTCGATAATTATATTTTCTTAGAAACAATGTGTTGTTTATGGTTATTTTTTACATATTATTTATTTATTAAATTTGCAAGAACCACATTGTAAAAGGTGATCATTCAAATGCAGAAATTAGAAAAAAATTTACTGTTATATATAGAGAGAGATAGAGATAGATGAACTTTAGATAGTGTAACTTAAATTCATTAAGTTTTTTATGAATTTAGTAAAGTCTCAATCCACACAGTTTTATGGATTATTAACAAAAAAAATAAGTTACTAATTTTTTTTTAGAAAAATATTTTTTCAAAAATTGTTTTCTGTTTTTAAAGATGAAAATTTTGTAGTGTTGAATAGATATAACCAAGTTATTTAATTAATATTAATGTCAAACACATCATCTAGTATAAACCAACTTTCTGACGAGGAAAAACTTACTCGTACAGATTACAATAAAAACTACTTATAAAATAATTTTCAACAACCTTTAAATACATTATTTTGATATTCACATTTTTGTTCATTATTTCTTTAAAAAAAGAGAGTAGTTGTACAACTTTTTAAACACGACTCCATGTTTTAAAGTCTTTTTAAAATTAACTCACTTAAAACATTACATAAGTTAAGAAATTTTCGTATACGTCATTCTCTTCATTCTCACTGCTACCTTTTATCATATTATTAAGACATTATCCTTTTTTCATTCTCGTCGCCGCTACCCGTCACGCCTTGTTGCCGCTGCCCGCCGCTTTTCGTCACCGCTGTCGCTGCTCCTTTCTTATTGTCGTCGCCGCTTTTGATTTATCATAGGTGATGAAGGCTTAGGATTGAGGTGATGGTGACTTAGGATTTAGGAGTTGGGTCATGCTATTCGTACCCCACACATTACTATTGCACCACCAACCTAAAAAAATAATAATAAAAACTATTCGTACCTCCCACATTATCATTGCACCACCAACTTAAAAAAATAATAATAAAAAATGATTCTGGGCCTTTGGGGCTGGTGCGAAACTACAACCTTTTTTTTATTTGTGTATCTCCATATTTTAAGCTTATATATTGCATATTTTATTTTTTTATTTTATTGTGTTATAATTATTATTATTTATTACTATTTTAATAAAAATTAAATTTGGATAATATAACTTTGTAAATAAATTTTCAGAATATTATATTTGTTAATAATGTTAGATATCAAATGGCTGCACGCGTCATACGATATTTAATATTATTATTCTAAGATTTTTTAAATATTAAATGGCCGCACACGTCATATGATATTTAATATAAAACTTTGGAAATAAAATTTTGGGATATTATATTTTTTAATAATGTTAAATATCAAATGGTCACACGCGTCATGTAATATTTAATATTATTATTTCAAATGTTTCTTAAATATCAAATGACCGCATGCGTCACACGATATTAATATAAAACTTTGGAATAAAATTTTGGAATATTATATTTTCTAATAATGTTAAATATCAAATGACCACATGCGTCATACGATATTTAATATTATTATTCTAAATGTTTCTTAAATTACGCGTCACATGATATTTAATATAAAACTTTAGAAATAAAATTTTGTGATATTATATTTTTTTTAATGATGTTAGATATCAATGGCTACACATGTCATATGATATTTAATATTATTATTTTAAAATTTTTAAATATCAAAAGGTCGCATGCGTCATACGATATTTAATATAAACTTTAGAAATAAAATTTTGGAATATTATATTTTTTATAATATTAGATATCAAATGGCAATACGCGTCATACAATATTTAATATTATTATTCCAAATGTTTCTTAAATATCAATTGGCCACACGCGTCACGCGATATCTAATATGAAATTTTGGAAATAAATCATTTTAATATCAAATATAAAAAAATTAATTACAAAAATGTCAAATAAAAATATCAACCCGACAAACAATCTTATCCAAAGAACTACGTAACCCTGATTCTCGATTCCTGATGGAATGGAGATACGTAGGAGCAAGGTCAAACCTTGTCGGGCCTCTTCCAAAAATAAAAAATATTTTTGTTTGTTTTTATCTTAATTTTTGTCTTATTTTTTTTGGGTCGATGTTGTGGTATGAAAATTAGATGTGCCAATAGCAAAGTTGCTGAGTTTAAAGCCAAGCTTTTTTATAATGAGGTGTGATATGAAAATGAGGTATGTCAATAGCACAGTTGTTGGGTTTAGAACCCAAACTTATGTGTGGTATGAAAATTGGGTGTGTCAATAGCAAAGTTGCTCTCAGATTTTCTTTATAATGAGCTCGGACCAAGACCACACCTCTACTCAGGTTAACAAAAATCTAATAAGTATCCATCCGTGCAAATCCAAAAACGAGTCAAGTGGTATCAGAACCAATGGTTCGTGGCCAGGCTTAGATGAGTACAGTTTGATCCCTGTATCGAAAGTCTTCCTGACAGAGGTTTCAGGAAAGTATAAGATACTCGTGTTTGAAAATGTTTCCGCTCTAGAGAAAGTGTGTCAATGTAGAAGAGGGACTCTCACTAGAGGAGGAGATTGTTAGGTATCTAAGTGTGAGTCTAAGTCCCACATTGAGTAAAAATGAGAAAGTTGAGCAACATGTAAGAAAGAAGACTCACAAATCCAATGTGTTAAGGTTTTAGGTTGAAGATGATATTATTTTTTTATATATTTATTCTAATTCTCATTCTTGTGAAATCTCTCTGATATTTCTTTTCTCAGATTTTTGAAGCAAAACTTAAGCTTATTTTTAACTTCCTTTTCTTTAGCAATGAGTTTTAAAAAATCTATAAGAGGAAGTAAAGAATGATAGCACAAGAAAAAAGAGAAGACAAGAAAAAAGAGAAGACAAGAGGAGAAGTGATGCGAACAACTTCTAACCAAAACTTTATACCTCAAATATATCATTCATTCATAAAAAAATATTATAAAAAGCTTTATCTAGAGCTTCCTTTCTAATAAAAATATAGGTACAAAATAGGGCAATGCAAGAAGAGAGTTAGAGTTAATACAATCGCAGAATTCAGAACATGAAACTTGATTCGGAACATCCTCCTTTACAATCCTCGGTCCTCAAACACAATACTAAAGTTTCCAAGAATCCACCATGGATCATGAAGATTATCCAAGTCTTGGCAAAAAAAGATCTTCTAACTGTATGAGAGTTGGCAGCATAAACAGTTACAAAGTTGAAAATTTTTTCAAGAAAAGCACCTGAAACAGCTATGTATTAGAGGTGGAAAACAAAACTGCAACTACGATTATGGATGGCAATACACCAAATTTTTAACTAGCTATTCTATATCACTGCGAACTTACATAATTGTAAAAGTAGAGTGAAATTATGATTATAGAATATAATTACTTGATTCTAATGTAATGTTAGATTCCTTAAAGTAAAATAAAGTGGATGTAAAATAAAGGGGTTTAAGGAATTAAAGTGTGCATCCAACAAACAGTAAATACAAATCTTTAATACGGAAACAGAGTTCAGCGTGGACGATCCATTATTAATGCTATAATCAGGAAGAAGGGATTAAATAATTGAATTGGGATGGTTAAAAAGGGAAATTTGCTTCTATTGGTCTCAGGCATAGCGCATAACACGCAGTTTCCAACTCCCAACATTTCTATCAATAGGAATCCACTAAGCTGCATATTTCGTTCTATAGATTGACATTTTTTTTAAAGAATTCTGTTTTATAATATTGCTTAATCAATCTTGAAATCTGAAAGAATTGTAACTATTTTTTATTTTAAATATAAAATCCAATTTCTCTTTAGCATTATTTTTCCTAGAATTTAAAAGACTTTTCAAACTGGAACATTCAATAATACCATATATCATTTTCTAAATTTAAAACTTATTTAGAATTATTTGTTTTTCTTAAACTATCAATTAAGTTGATGATATCTATTTTTTCTTTATTCCTTAATTTGTTTGATTGTTTAATTATTGTACCGGGTGGTAGCTCTCATAAGATTTCGAATGTATTCATTAAATAATAAACAAAAACTTGTTTGATTATAGGAATACATTATTGGTTGTCACATAGGTACCTAAAATACCATTCAGAACACACTCCCAAAACACAAAATGTTAGTATAAAGGTTGTCTCGCGGGGTAGTAAAATACCTAACAAAACAGTTCTGTTATACTAAACATATCATTTGTCCACTGAATAGGTAGAGGTTTAATGTAAGATTGCTTGCTTCCCCATCACTCACACTCTTCAACTTGTTTAACGGGTTGGTCAATTTCCACTAGCTTTCACCTTTTTTTTTTTTTGACATAAATAAATATTGCTAAGGGTTTATATGGTCAAATCCTGTTTCTGGTGGATAAGAATTAAAAATAGGGTTGTAAAGGATTGAAAAAGCAAAACTATGGGTTAATCAAAACTATGGGTTACAAAATAAACCTAATCTCATACCAATCAATTCAGACACTGAAAATGCTCATTGTTATTTTTGCATATCAAACCATAGGAAGAAAACTACAACTTAATAAATTGTGATTTAAATAGGCACGTTAATATTTCTGTATGTAAAATAGTGTCATATTCGCAGTATGAACATATTAATTCAGTCAAATGCGCACACATCCTGAGTAATTGTGGTAGTTGACAAAGACATTTTTGTTATAATTTAACAATGCGATAATAGCGTGATACAACGTCAATAACACAAGGTCAAATGAATTAAGTAGTCTTTTTCAATGTTAATTGAGTCGCTGTTTTAATTGTAGCAGATTGAGTGCACTCTATAATTTCTTTTCTCTAAAACTCTCAAATATCCATTCGATGCTTAAACAATTGTATTGGTTCGGTGAGAATCACATCATCATAATTTGTAGGTCAGAATCACAATGATGTTTATGTGTAGGCCAAACTTGAAAAACTTATACAGAGCCCAGTTTTCTTTAATTTCTGTGTCAATCCACTTAAAAAGAAGAAAATAAGATATGTCCACCTTACATAAGATTTGTAAATATTCCTCTCTAATTAAAATTGAGAATTTTTCACTAATTATCGCTTTCACCGCAGTAACATAAAAATTAAATCAACAATTAATACTTCCAACTGCATATCTAAGTTTCTGCGTTTAAAAATTGGAATGATTTTGATGAATAAACGTGTTGAATGTAACTTCAACACGTGTGGTTGGTAAGGATAATGCACGCCCTGTGGACTTAAATTAATAGAAGGTTGATTTTTCTAATGAAAGAGAGTTCCGGAACATGGAAGTGGAAAAATAAGAAATAAATGTCACCTTCGCCTTCATGTAAAAAACTATAACTCCCACATGGATTGGTTCACCTTGCATTTAAGAACTTCAGATTGCGACGAATGGAAGAGGTTTCTTCTTTTCTTTATAGCTTCCTCACAAAACGTTTTTTATAGTAGTCAAAATCAATAAGCTGAACCAGGAGAAAGGATGTTACTATATTTGATCAACAATAACTAAACTCGTTTTAATATTGAGGAGTAAACAGAGTGATATCACGCCACTGAATTTAAAAAGACACCCCTAATTAGATTTCATTTAACACAGACTAATACTAATAATAACATATTTATATATGATTAAACAAATATAAATTAGAAGGTCCAAAATGACCTTCTACCACATTGGTGTTTAGGTGAAAGAGCCTTGTATCACATGACAACAACCTGTAGTGTACCTCTATCTACGTTCTACAATAGCTGTACACATGCTACTACTAGGGACAGCTCCATCATGCGCCGTTGGATTGTCTTCATCACATACCAACATACCAAAGCACAACGGTGGACGGTGGACGGTGGACGGTGGACCCAACACATGCGTTTGCAGCTCCCAACTTTTTTTAGATTTTTCTCTACCCAGGCCTCCACTAATCAATAATCGTGTGCGAGATCGCACAGGCACACTCATGGACCCTCAGTCTCGTGCTGCCGTGCAATGCGAATGCGTGGTGGTGCTGTGTGTGGCCGTGGGCGACGTAGGAATATTGTGGGGGTGTCAAAATCAAAAGGGCTTGGGCCAGAACATGAACATGTCCTGCAGCGGCGACATCTGAATGTTGTTGGTGCTATTGTTATTGCTCGTGAATTGTGTGAAGCCGTTGCTCAGAGTGGTGTCCATGTAATACGGAAACTCCAGGCTCTTCTCCCACTCGTTCCACTTCGGCTCGCTCTGCACCTCGCTCGCGAATTCCGGCGAAACCACCTGCTCCGAGCAGCTCGAGTCTGTGTGCAGCTTCGGGATTGAATCCGACGGGTCGAAGTACATGTAGTCCGTCATCGCCGGCGCCGGCGGGAGACCTCCTCCGGTTTTTAGAATCTCCGGCTTCTTCTCTTCGATCTCCGGCGATTCGATTTTCCGGCTCGCAGCTAGGTCGCTGCTCGGTTGCAATTTCTCGATCGTGCCCTTCTTGTTGTAAATACGGCACAGCACCCAATCATCCAACTGCAGAAAAAGAACGGTGAGATTAATTTTCATGATTTATTTATTAATTAATTAAAATAAATGTAAATTTAAAATAAATGTAAATTTAAATTTTCAATGATGAGGGATATTTTCTAAAAAGGGTAAGTGATAATTGCGATTTGCAAAAAAGATTTTTTTCTTACGGCAATTATAGTTTGATTAGGGAAGGGGCTTTGGTGGATTGGATGTGATGTTATATGTTTTGGGCCCAAATAAATCAGCCCACACCACATGCGGGGTAAGTGTTCAACTAGTGAAGGTTGGGCGTGGTTGTCATCACATGATAAAGGTGGGATAACATATTAGGACCATACATTTTGCATGGTTTCCACCAAAATCCTGGACTTATCCCGGGGAATTATTATCATCATTATCATCCTCAGCTTCATGAAAAGCCAGTGGGACCGTCCGAGGGCTAAACTCGTAATTTAATACAACTACTCTTGAACTAGGAAGTGACGTATATACCCTTAGGCTGTTCTTTTTGCGAACGGAGCGATCTACATCAGCCAGACGATACTCGTGCATGATCCAATTGCTTTTGTCACCTTTCGGAGCTTTCCCAGCGTAAAACACCAACGCTTTCTTGATCCCGACCGGTTTCGGCTGACCAATGGGCTTATCCGCCCCGGTTGCCTTCCAGTAACCGGTTCCCGCCGCCCGGTTCGGCCTCGAACCGTTCGGGTACTTCCGGTCCCGTGGTGAAAAAAAGTACCACTCCTTTTCTCCATACGAAGCCAATCCTGGAAAATAAAAAAGTTGCATTTGAAATTATAATAATTAGTTGATTTGAAAATTATAAATAGAAAAAAAAGAAAAAAACTGGATTAATTGAAATGAAGAAGATTGCATTAGTTACCGGGAAGGTCCCAGGGGTCGTATTTGTAGAGATCGATTTCGGCGATGATCGGAACGGCGATGGGCTGAGACGCGCATTTGCGGCAGAGATAGTGCATGACGAGCTCCTCGTCAGTTGGATGGAATCTGAAGCCTGGGGGCAATTGAAGCTCTGATGCCATCTTTGTTCTGAGAATATTACTTCTACACTGAGATAGATCTCTGGCTAATTTCTAACGAATATCGATTCACCCTATATCCCTCCCTACTTCAACACTAAGACCAACTATGGTGGCGGCGCTTGAAACTTATTTCATAAGGGAGAGACGTTTATTTATAGGCGATTTCGGAACACGTGGCCGCAGGAGCCAGCAGTTTCTAGAATACACATGGGCGATAATGTTTAGGCAGTGCGCCTTTGATTTTCCATCCACTTTATTTTTTCTACTTTTTTTCTTTTTATTATATTCTATTACATAGGTCGTTTGTCTTTTTCTATTTTTTTTTAATTTCTTACCATATGCATTACGTGTATACCTCATGGCGCAGAGCGTGGGAGAGGGGTGAGGAAGAAAAAACTTTTAATTTTTGTCTTTAATTCTACGTGCCATTATTTGTTTAATCTATTTTTAAAATTGAGGCTCCATCAGTTAGGTGAGGTGACAATTTAAAAATTCAAATACTAATATTACATAAGTTAACAGCAAGGTTAAGGTGAAACTGGCCGTCATTATCTATTTATATTTTTAAAAAGTTGTGAAATGTGCATTTCCTTTTATTTTGTATTGCGTTCAGATTCCTTTTACATTTCCTTTTATTTTCTGCTGTTCTTTTTATTATACCTTTATTTAAGGTCTATTTCAAAGGCAGTTTTTTAAAAAATAAAATAAAATAAAGAAGGTGGGTGATGGGTAAGCGGACACGTGTCGGGCTATCGACTGTGGTGCGCGCGTGTCGAGAGCCCACACGAGGTGATTTTGTCACTGCTTACGACACTGGTTTTGGAGCGAAGTGTGGGCTAGTCGGTTGGGGCCCACGGCGTCGATGGTGTTGCATGGAATCGGCGCGTTAATTTGACTTTTGCTGCAGAAATCGGACAGTGGATAAAGGGTACACGTGTGTCGCATATGTGCACTTGCGTTGGATCATCATCTCGCGTGATTTATGATTTGTAGCTTTGTAGCTTTTCTTCTACGACACAAGGCCCCACCTCACCGCGTAATCTCTAGCACCTCTTCCACATTCCTTTTTCTTTTCTAATTTTTCCCTCCTTTATCTTTCATTTTTCCCTTGTTTTTCCAAGATAAACATTCAAATTTCAACAAAATTTTATCATATAAATTTTAAATTTATTATATATATATATATATATATATATATATATCGAATCAAGTATTTTATATGTAGTATTAATTAGAAGAGACTTAGTAAATAGTTAACAAAACAAAATTTGTTCAGTTATGATATTGTGTGCTAAGTATTAATTTATACGTGTTTTTGCTTAAGTGTTTTTAAATAACTTATACCAAGTTTTATTGGGTTCATTACGTCATTTATTACTCGTTTATAGCTAACCTACTGTAATAATTTTGTTAACGAGATTTATCATGATAAAAATTTTAGATTAATTGAATAAATATATTATCAAATTTTTAACATGAATTCTTATGTGATTAAACACGTATTTAAGTTTATTGATTATTAAAATAATTTATTTGTGGTACCTTTTAAAACGACGCTTTATGTTGTATGTGATGCATGTGTCGATAATTTTTTTTGAAAGTTGTGCATAATCCACATTTTGTATTCTAATATATGTTTTTATTGACAGAAGATATATTGTGATCCTTCAAATCATAATTGGACTTTTTATCATTGGGGTCATGTTGGGTGCACATAATACGGCAGGCTCTATCAAGGTTGGATTCGTCTTAATCTATAATTTGTGGAAGGAATTTAAAAGGTGGTGCAAGAAATCAGAATGACCGCGGATAATAATATTAAGGTTCATTTCCATAAGAATGGGTTTATGCCCAATTATTAGAAATGTATATTTTAATCACCTCCTAGGTGTATTAAACAATGTATACGTGACACTAATCCCATTTTATGAATCAATTTTATAAGAATAAACCATAATATGCTATTTTATAAGTTGTTCTTATAAAGATTAATTAAATAAAGACTTACTCTTTAATATCACATTAACTACAAATAAAATTAAATTATAATATGTTAATAAGAGAAAATTTATTTCATAATCAATTTTTACAAGAAATGTAAATCTAGGAAAAGTCTAATAATCTTTAATTTGTTTGCAAGATAAGATATGTAATAATAAAGTTGTTGATTATGAAAATTTACATATTGAAATGAGAACATCAAATGTACTTTCAAATGAATTGTCATTTAAAGCTCGTAAATTAAACCACTATGTACAAGGTTACCAAATCTTAATGGTTAATGTGTGCAATTAAAACTTAACATTCAGATCAAATAAGAATGTTTTTTTTAGAAAAATATATATCGACTATTTTTCTCTGAAGCTGTTTTTGAAATTTGCTCTTGTGAAATCTTTGCTAATTAGAAAAATATTACTCAATAAAGTGAATTGGCGCCTTAGAGGTTGAGAATATTGACTATTGTGTTCATCATTATTAAGATAAAGATAATAAACTGAATGAATGAAAGTTCTAACGAAGGTCAAATTACTATCGCATGAAGATTAAATTGGAGAAACATAAAAGTCAAGTTATATCATGTTTTATTTGTCAATACCAAAAAAAGCACATACTATATTTGCATTCGTTTAAGGAATGAAATAACGTTAACTATGAAACAATAATATGTATAACTTTACGTCGTTCTTTTATTTTAATTTTGTTAGTGGAACGTTGAATTGCATTTGAAATTATATAAAGCTTTTTTAAGGTTAAACTGAAACTTTTTTTCAATATACACATTCTATAATATATATATTGACATTTTATTATCTAACGTGACATTATGGTATTTATTATATTAAGTTTATCTTAGCATGCAATAATGATTGAACAAAATTCTTTTTGCATCCCATTTTTTCAAGACGAGTTAAGGACCACACTAGTTTAAGTATATATATATATATATATATATGATGCAGTATGTTATTTGAATTAAAAAAACAAATCAAAATTACTACTCTTACATCACTTTAAAAAAATCCCAAACTCCAACTCCTTAAATTTTAACAATTTGTTTCTTTATTACGAGAATACGGGTTATATATTTTTAAAAAAAATTTACCTGCTATCATTAAATAATCAATACTTTGAAGAATTTATTTGTTGTTTCTTCTATAACTTTCTTTTATTTTTATCATTTATATCAATCATAATATTTGTTTTAACATGAAATAAAAAATAAAAAAATCCTATGACTCATTTATGCTCTTCTCCACGTGTGAAAATTTAAGTAGACATTAAATATTCAGGTATACAGGTTAGGTTTGAAATTTGACAGTTGAATTTTGAACATTGAAAGTAGAGAATTTATTACACGTGGTCAAAATAGACATTAACAGAGGAAGTTACCCAGCAACTACCCTAGCAGAAGAGAATACTATTTCATATCCTTAATTTTATGGATAGCGAATATACTTCTCCCTAAATTTAGTGTATTTTTTTGGTTCATTAATCATATTTTTGTTTTCGGTTGAAAGTTGAAAAATACAGAAAGAAACTTGTTAAAAAAGAGAGAGAAAGATGATAAGCATGGATGTGATGTGAGGCTCAGAATTCTTAGGTAAATGAGTGGTTGTGAGTGGATGTATCTGAAAGTCATGCCGCTTGGTTCATGCACTTTCGGTGTTCGGTGCTTTGTAATTTACATGCCTCACTCTGCCATTCATGTTTTTTCTGTGCAAATCCCATTCTACCAATGCTCCATGGTCCACACTCCTGCTTCACATTTCACTCATTTTCTACACACCCACAACAACAATAAATTATCCCAAATTTCTATCCTTTTAATATCTCATTTTGACTTTACAATTTTAAAATGAAGATACTCTACCTTTCAAAATAATTGTTCTAATCCAACCATCTAAATTAAAACTTTCCCTAGTTAGGATGTTAATGTTCACTCATATATTATATTATCACAAGAATAAAGAAATAATAACGCAAATGTTACAATAATCATAGTCACATTGAATATACAAAAATATGTGAGAACCCTGTCAATTAGTGTATAATGTGAAAGTCAAAGTCAATATCTTAATAGTCAATTTCATAAATTGTAGGGTTAAATTAAAATCATTAATGTTATAAGATTAAGATTGGATGTTTTAATTATGAGAAAACAAAATTATAAATGAGTAAATGTATATTAAGTGAGTAAAATGGTCATACTATACAAATTTTAATGCTGGGCTATTAGCATTTTAACTTTTGGTAATATTTAACAAGTAAGAATTATTCAAAATCATAACTTTTAGAGTTAATTAAATATTTTAATTTTGTTCATAATTAGTTTTGAAATTTATTGGATGACTCAAGTTTGCTCAAACCTGATCTTTATAACTTTCTATATATGAATTTAAAAATTGTTATTATTATTATCAATAACTTATGTCTAATATAATATAAACTAGTTCAAAGATAGATTAGTTGTTTTAAAATGTAATTGTGCTTGATAATGATATACATCATACAATACTAGTTTAGTTTAGTACTTCTTGTGTATTAAAAGAAAAGTTTGAGCCCTGCAGTAGCAACTAGAGATATGTTTTCAAATCATAATACATTTTTTAAAGCTTTTTGTAAAACATTTGCTAAAAGACATCAAATAAAAAATAATCTCACGTTTATTTTGGTATAGTCTGAGAATAGTATAATTTTAATAAAAAAAATATGGAACAATAAATTATATAATTATATAAGTTATTAGACTAAAAAATGCAATATTATTCGAATGCAGATTAAAACTGTTTATAGAAATACTTTAATGTTTATAAAGTACTTCTTTTACAAATATGTGATGTGACATATATTATAATTAATTAAAGTAAAAAAATGGTTCAAAGGTGTTATTATTGTTATTACTGTGGTGATTTTTGAGAAGTTAATTTATTATAGAGTGAAAAACACTTTCAAAATATTGTGATGATTTTTTTTCTTAAAAAAACCATTATATGATTTTAGACTAACCTAGATTAGTACATATCTTATACATTTATCCTGTCTTCTTTCAATGATCCATTCTTCACTAACTGTAAATATATTACTAGTGAAAATAAAATAATAAAAATGTTTCAATACCAAATATCTATTTTCCACAGCCGCAGTATAATTTGAATTTGTGATTTTGGTTTCTGATCCACAGAATTTAATTTATCAAAATCTAAAGAAGTAGCTGACACCGCAATCAATGACTTTTCAGTCAAACACATTGAATGCCTTTTTTCCATTGCGGTATAATTTAACTTATTTCAGACTAAATCAAATAAACTAAAATAATTTGCAAAATATCTATATCTTTTTAAAATTTAAATATGATTTTTGTTAACCTTTGCACTAGTACAATATTATAATTCTTAAATACCTCTTATCAAATCTTTAAAATATACTACTTGTTTAAATAATGTTTATATTATAATTAATGTTTTTAATTTAGTGATGTCTGTCTTATTTCCAATTTCTAGTATATTTGGTTTTTTTATTAAATTCTTCACCACTCTATTTATTTTTCATAATAAGCTTTCTTTTTGTATTTATCTTCAAATACAGTCACAGCATTTTTTTTAAACATTATCAATAATTAATTTTTTAAACACATAAGTTTTCATTAAAAAGGTAAAATCATCATATAAGCTTCACGAAGCGAAAAAAGTTTTAAAATATGAAATTTAATAAAAATAAATTTGAAAAAGAAATTATATTAATTATTATTAAAAAATTAAAGTTGTAATGAAATATTTTATCAATTATTTCAATGACAGACACTATTTTAAATGTTAACTTACTGACAAATATTTAAGATTATAAAAAAGTCCAAAGACTGATTGATAATTAGAGTTTTTAAAATTCTAATATAATAATATAATATAAATTTTATTATGAATATCACTATAAAATGAAGATTTTATTAAATTTGATGAAAATCAATATAGGGAATTTCACTTTTTTAAAAATGGAAATGAATAAAATTGTCTTAGAAACCTTATGTTATTGATCAATTTTAAAGAATTATAGTGGTAACTTTTTGAGAGGAATATGAAAAAAGAACTTTGTTATATTGGGAGTAAATGAATATTGTGAAGAGTTTACGAAACAAAAATATAATTATAAACTTGAGAATGAGGTGGACATTGTTTCTTTAATAACATATATTTAAGAGTTCTAATACTATGCATATGATGTATAGTTAATTAACAAGACCTTTAAAATAAATTCATGGATCACATCCATTCATTAATATTAGGGATTAAATAATAAGTAAATGTTTGATTTGACATTTGTGACAATTGATTAAGTCCAAAAGAACAGAGGTATTAAATTGCGTATTAAATTTTTTTTGTAGTTATCATTTAACTATTTATCCATAGAATACTTTTTAACTTGATAAACGATGTATGTTAAAAGATTTTTTTTAATTTTAATTCAAGTTAATACAAATTTTATAACATAGGAAAAGAAAAATTTACTTTTATATTTTTATATTAATTTATCTAATATCACAAATTATATCCAATTCTCATTAATTAAATTTTATTATACTAATTACTGTAAGTTACAAACTAAGTTTTTTAAGGATGTATTTACTTTTTTAATCAAGTATTATTGAGATTACAATTATTTTTATTAAAATCTAAAAATATTTAGTCACACGTAACTATCGATAATTCTTTTAGAATATAGTCACTACTGAATATAACTATTCCTAACTAAGTAAAAGATTTATTTAAAATGTGATATCAATATCATAAGGGTTTGCTCATTAGAGAAAGTAGCGTCTTACGTCATATACAAGGTTTAAACACTCTACTAATTTGTTAATGAACACAAATAGTGTTTTTATAAAGCTTTTTAGAATTGAAAAAAAATCAATAGTGTTTTAACACTTTACAAATCATAAATCTCATTATTTTTTTTCTTGAATGATGTCTTTATATTATCGTTGAAGAAAATAGTTGTTGCAAATCTTTTTCTAACCATTGAACAATTTAGCTCATTTGAAGTTCTTTTTTTCATCTGATCATCTTGAATGTAAATGATACATTGAATATGCTCCATGCATGCATTGCATGCTCTCTCTTTTTGAAACAATATCTTATAGTTTATAGTACTTATGTGTCTAGTTTATAGTACTTATGTCTCTTTGGTCAAAATATCTTTACTTAAAATTGTTTAAACTTTAGAATTGTACAAATAGTCCTTTTTAGTATAGATAACGAGTGCTCAAGGGAGTTGTTGAAATATAACAATTTTAGGTCATATCCAAAATAATTTTCACATTGACATATATTTTTACGGATCATCTTGACAAAGAGAGTAAACAAACATCTCTTATAACAAAGAATAATTATAAAGAGTGTTTTCGTGAAGCTCAATATTAATTTTAGTTTATGTGCTTATTACTTAGCAAAACATTATTTATTAAATACAAATGAAACTACAAAGTGTCATATCGTTGATAAGATAACACTTGTGTTTCACACAAATACTACTATATATGTAACTCCTTTTATCTTACCTATCATGTTTTATAATTTATGATTTCAAAACACTTAATCAAACTATTAATGGTTGGAATTCTTTTCTAACAATCTTTCATACTAGTTCAAGAATGGATCATTGAATAACTTTTTATACACTTTAACATATTAATTATTGCATTTCTTTCATTAGCAAGAATTTTAACCGTATGATCTTTCAATTAGATATTGAAATAATTCATATAAAGGAGAATCTAAAATATTCTGGTGACAACAAGGTAATACCAAGGTTTATTCTTACAACACAAAGTGGTTAAAGATGTTCCCCACTAATTGTGAAGGTGAGAAAGCATTTACCGTAAAACAGAAAATTAAGTTTGGCATAAACCTTTACCTCGACACAAGTAGAAGTGAATTACCAACTTCAGACCCCACCCCTCAAACACCTTACTCTGTTTTGGCTATGCTTTGTGTTTTTAGTGTTGTTTAAGATTGTTGTTTTTCGTGAATTGTTTATTTGCTTTGAAATCTTGTGGGGAATAAGTCGGGAACTTAATGGTGATGACGACTTAATCATCCAATATCACGTAGCATAAATGAGATAGTTTATTTGATTTTTTTTTATGAAAAAATATCAGATTATTTTCCGTTAGCTTACGAGAAATTTTTATTCTGGGAATAATATTGTTTAGTTATTTACAATAGAATTTATATATACATAAACAATCACTGAGATTGAGAATAACAGAAGAAGACAAAAATAGTAAAAAATAGATATTGATTTTTTTATTAAGTAGTGGAAAGATATTGAGTGTGTGAATACTTTTTCTTATCCCTCAAGAAATGGATCTTCTGTGTATTTTGAAAGACAACTACATCAGATTCACTTACAAAACTCACCCTTAATACAAGTTTTTCTCCTTCTTATATTAAAGTTATTTAATCATTAACTCATTAGATATCCAAATTAGTTCATGAAAAATTAAGATGTTGTCTTATTAGGCTTTGAATAATTTTATTTTGCACCTAACTTGTTGAATTTTTTTCCAATAAATAGTTCTTCCATGAGTGAAAAGTTGAACAAAACTCTATCTCAATATTTAACTACCATAATATTATTATACATAGACTTCTTAAACGTAGATTTCTATACCTTCATATCCACATTGTTATTAAATTAAATTATCTTATTGTGTATTTCACCATGTATATTAGAGTAGTTTTATGGATTAATACAAAATACAATTATATATAATTTTATTTTATCTTATATATAGTAAGTAGTCAAAAATTACCTTATCTTGATAAGACCAGTACCAAACTAACAACTATATTATATCAATATACACTAGTGGAAAAAGTACTTTTAACGACAAGATAAAACGGTGGTCAAAATGGAACCGCTTCAAAAAAAACGCGGTGGCAATTTCGAAATTAAGTTCAACTATACAAAGGTGGTTACTGATAACAACCGCCTTCGTATCTCCATCTATCGCCCCATAACCTTTTTTATTTAAAAAATTTGAATTTTGGAGGGCTACAACGGCAGTTGCAGGGCCCCAACCGCCTTTGTAACCCCTCACAGCTTTAAAAGTTTTTTTTTTAATTTTAATAGGGGCTATAACGGCGGTTGGGGGGCCCCAACCGCCGTTATAGCTCTCTGCAGTTTTTTTTTTTTAATTTTCAACTGCTATAACGGCGGTTGGGGCCCCCCAACCGCCGTTATAGCCCCTATTTTTCCAACCCCGCGCTTTCCCTTCCACTCTTTCCCTCCCCGCCGCTCTCACGCCTTCGTCTTCTTCCTCTCGCATTCCACCATCGTCGCGCCCCTCTTCCTCCTCCTCCACCTCGCTCCTTCGTCCTCCACCTCCACTTCCCGTTGCGCCCCTCTTCCTTCTCCGCCACCTTGTTGTTTCGTCCTCCACCTCCACCTCCCGTCGCGCCCCGCACCCCTCTTCCTCCTCCTCCACCTCGCTCTTCCTCCTCCACCTCCACCTCGCGCGTCTTCCTCTTCCTCCACCTCCACCGTCGCTCCTCTTCCTCCACCGTCACGCCTTCCTCGCCCAC
>Ga0209489_106816_pt1 | contig 17845 bp, 9 predicted proteins | sample SiratrowhiteBW_FD_187527 | JGI IMG/M metagenome (GOLD analysis project Ga0209489, IMG submission 187527) | Root nodule microbial communities of legume samples collected from California, USA - Siratro white BW (SPAdes) (version 2) | ecosystem: Host-associated > Plants > Roots > Nodule | place: USA...
TCATAAAACCTCAGAGGTTACCCTTACTTAAATACGAGGACACCTTAGATGATGTTTTGGTATCTCATCTTCATGAGAACCAATTTCAAAAATTAAATACTTCACTTTTAACTTACAAAAATAAGTTAAATTTATGAAAAGATAGGGTAACTTAAATTTGAACTATCCAAGAGTGATAAAAAACTCAGTGGTTAGAATAATTATCCATAATTACATATATATATATATATATATATATATATATATATATATATATATATATATATATATATATATATAACATATGTTTCCTAGAATCATTAGAATTAATTGATTCGTGAACTCAATAATTGGTGTAAGAATCTTACTTTTATTCTTTCAAAGCCAAGAGGTCGAGTGCTGAGAGTCTAAGCGGTCGAGTGGCCAAGTGTTGAGAGACTAAGTGCCAAGAGATCAGTGCCAAGAGGTCGAGTGACCAAATGGTAGAGACGCCGAGTGTCGAGTGGCTGAGTTTTTGTATGGCCGAGAGGCCGTGTGGCGGAGTGCTGAGAGGCTACTGAGAGTCCGAGTGTTAAGAGGCGGGGTGGCTGAATGGTAGAGAGGCTGAGTGGCCGCTAGCCAAGTTCCAAGAGGCTGAGTACTAAGAGATCGAGAGATCGAGAGATAGAGTGGCTGAATGACTGAGAGACCGAGTGGCCAAGTGCTAAGAAGCCAAGTGTCAAGAGACTGAGAGGTCGATAGGCAGAATGGCCGAATGGTCAAGAGGTCGAGTGCCAAGAGGTTGAGTGGTTGAATGGTAGAGAGGCCAAGTCACTAAATGGCCGAATGGTAGAGAGGTCGAGTGCCAAGAAGCCGATTGTTAAGGGCCGAGTGGTCGAATGGCCGAGTGGCCAAGTGCCAAGAAGCCGAGAGGCTGAGTTGTCGAGTGGCTGAATAGCCGAACTATTTATTTTTATATATTTTTTCTACAAATTTATATTTTACTTTAAAGTAAAAAAGATATAACAAAAATAATATATTTACAAACTTCAGCATGTTACAATATGTTTATGTTCTTCTTATTTTTTTAGTCTCACAATAGACTATTCAAATTCATTCATTTACTCATAAAAACAATGTTATAATTAATAAAGAAAATTGTGATTAAAAATAGTGATTCTTGGCAATTCAAATTCTGGTAGATGGTTTTTTAGTTTAATTCTTAACAAATTTCTCCTTTAAACTAAAATATTTTTTGTCCTTCATTTCAATAACATCCTTCAAGTTTTCAAACAAAAATATTGATAGAGGCTTTGTAAAAATATATACTACTTGGTCATGAGTTGTAGCATGCATTACTTTTACTTCTTCTTTCTTCACATGATCCCTAATAAAGTGAAAATGAGTATCAATATACTTACTCCTTTCATGATGAACCATATTCTTTGCTAATTCAATAGTCAATTTGTTGTCGATTCGTATTTTAGTTGCTTTTAAGTTGTTGCAAATTTAACTCGCATAATAAATTTCTAAGCCAAATCATGTGAAACACACACCACGTGTTAACAAAAGTTACAATTGGTTGCTTTGAGAGCCATGTGAATGTTGTATTTCTCATGTAGAATACATATTATGCTCTACTTTCTAAATCATCTACATCTCCACACCAATCACTATTATAGTATCCTACCAACTTGAATTCATTTGTCTTTTAGTAGAGTAGCATGAGTGATTTTGTTCCTCTGATGTACAAAAGAATTTTCTTAATAGCTTTAGGTGCGAACGTGATTCAATCATGTCTCCAAGACTATAAATAAGAATAAAGAGACCACTGAGCTAGAGTCTTGATTGGGCCTCCAAACAAATATTTGAATCCAAGTATTTAAAAAACAAATATTATTTTTGGACTTAGTGTTTTGTTCCAATGTAGTATAGAAATTTAAATTTGGGGCCTTGTATTTGGGTTAAGGAATAGAATAGGTTGTCTTGAATTTTTAGGCCTTGTCACTACAAAAGAAGTTGGGATTGCAACTTGAGAGAACCCTTAACCACCATACCAGAACAACTTTTTTATCATGTGACAATTATTATTATACTTATTATTACAATTACAATAGTTAATATTATTATTATTACTATTATTATTATTTAATATTATAATTATAATTATTATTATACTGTTATTATTATTATTCTTATTACACTGTTATTATTATTATTATTATTATTATTATTATTATTATTATTATTATTATTATTATAGATATTAGTAATATTATCATTATTAATATTATTATTGCACCAGAATGTCTTAGATCTTCTACGTATCGATCACTATACAAACATTATACACAATGTCCGATCTTGTACATATAAGATATCATAGACTCCCTACTAAATTGCGATATTCACTTGCATTCAATTTGTCTCCTTCCTCAAATCTAGATTTTCGTACCGAGTTCCATTGACTTTGTTAATAGATCACATGCTTTTCTTTAAAATGTCCTCTGCATATGCTTCTTATGACACAAAATTCTAAATTTTCCTTGTCTATTCTCAAGACCAAGAAAATACTTCATCAATCTTAAGACTATCATTTCAAACTCTTTCGTCATAGTGTCTTTAAAACATTCAACCATCTTCTCATTACTTCCCATGGAAATGAGATCGCAACATATAGAGTAAGAAGAACTAAATTACCTTCTTTATTTACATAGAGTGCATGCTCATACAGGCATTGTAAGAATTTGTTCTTTTTAAAGTAAGTATCAATTCAGATGTTCCATACTCGGGTGATCATTGTCGTTTCACGAGCAAATTAAATGTGCTTCACTTTAGACCATCTAACGTAATGATAAATTGTCTAATACCAAAGAGATGATAATATAGATAAGGAAAAGTTAACCCTAAGTCATCTCCCATCGAATCCAATAAGAAATCTAGTGAGTTGGTGTTCAAAACTCATTTGCAAGCAATGAAAGTTAGTAATAACGGTAAATAAAAGAGAGGGGGTTTGATAACTCTTGTGTAGGAAATTAAAATAGATTATGTAAAATAATAAAGAAAATAGGTTTACTCTCAAGTTCTTTCACAACAAATTCTTTCTTTGTTTCTCAAGATTATTATCCTTCAATTCTCTTGACGGAGTTGAACTAAATCAAATAAACGTCACTCAAATTTAACAAAATTTTATTAGTAAAACAAGTGTCTACTGATGTATTCAATATTTATACTTTGTCTCCAAGCGTTTACTCAATGAATTGTATATCTTTTATCTCTTGACTAGGTGTACAAGAAATTGATTGAGACTAAGTGTATTAACTAAGAACTCTAATTAAGGAAAAAGAAATGAATTCTCAATAAGCGTTAAAAAACAATGACTTAAAAAAAAAGAATTTAAAAAGACCAATAATAAAGCATAATTGTTACAAGAATGTAAAGAATAAAACTTTATTAAACAGAAGTCTCTAAGTTCATTGTGAAATCGCAAGAGATCAACCCAAAGGACATTACAAGAATTTTTAGATTTATCAACAGATCAAGTTTGTCAGTAATTACTAATAAATTTTATCAACAGATCAAATTTGTTAGTAATTACCGAAAGATTTTATCGATGGATCTGGTCCGTAAAAAATTACCTATAGATTTTAGTGTATGTTAAGTCTATCAATAATTACCAATAAAGAAATTCGTTGATAATAGTAATTAGTGACAAACATTTTACCTGTAAAAAAAAATTATTTTCTAAACATGTTTACTTGCACTAAATTAAGAGAACGATTATCAATATAGAATAAGTGCCACATATAATTAGTATCGTAAATAACCATAATCAAGTGTCTATAGATAAAAGGTTCTTATACTTTGCTAGTTATAAAAAGTTAAACATAAAAACATTCAAATTTCTTTACCGTCAATAAAAGTGAATAATGAAAATGTTTATGACTACATCTCTATTGAACGACTTCATTTATAATGTTTTCAATTTATTCAAATTAGATGTAATTTCTTTATAGTAATTTGTTTAACTTTCCTACATTTCTACTTCATACTTCATTTTAAATTTTTATTGGAATTTCATATCCACAAAGTTAGAGTAAACATTACATTTGTGTTATTTATAGTTTATTTTTTTGTTTATCAATCTTTTCATTTGAATTTTTAATTTGATTGAGTTTGAAGTTTCTAATAAGACCAAATTGAAAATCTACGGTTTAATTAATGTATATTCATTAATCCAAATTAAAATTTGTTATCCAATGAAAAAACTCATAATCACAATAAAAACAACTCATAAAATAAAATTACATATTCAATTTGAGAATAATAAGATAGTTACTCTATTTTATTCTGTATATTCTTATCCTCAAAGGAATCTTAACGGTGAAAATAATAAGTTCAAATATAAATACTAGATAGTCGTATAATACAAAAATGAACCCTAAATTTCTATTAATACGAAAATTATGGTTTTACAACTTTTTTTTTTACAAAAATCCGAACCACTCTGTACGAACGATTAAGTTATAATAAACTTGTTTTCATAAAGTTATTTGGTTTATTTTCTTCCCAAAAAAAAATAAGTTTTTTAATTTGGGATATTTAACTATCTTACAATTTATAATTTGGTCCAATTTTAAAAAAATATTATTTACATTTTCAATTAAGTTTGGTTTAATTCACTACCATTTATTTATTCATACAAATATATATATATATATATATATATATATATATATATATATATATATATATATATATATATATATATATATTTTTAATATATATATATATATATATATATATATATATATATATATATATATATATATATATATATATATATATTCCTTAGAAATACGAATATAAAGATGAATATTCCCGATGCTAATTAATTTATCCTGAGATTATGAGTTGTGACATGATTTATAAAACTTATTGCAGATGTTATCATCATCTGTTGAATACTGCAATTATTTTATCACAGTTAACACGACATGCTTTGAATACTGCTTTGAGGTATGTTGCATTCTGCATGCTCCCAATTTGACTAAATTCATTTTCTCAAAACATGACATTGTTTTTTTTTTCTTCTTTTTACCGCTGTGTGTATATATTATACACACACATTAGAAAAAAGATGAGATGCGACGAATTTAATGTTTGCAGTGTGAACAGGTTGAATATGTTATAGAGTAATACTTTAAAAGAAAATTAAAAGGAAGAAAAGTGTGGTGTGGTCTAACTTAACAACAAAGTTAAAGACCATTTCCTTAGTAAACGGAAGAAAATGCTTTCAAAACCACCTTCTTTTCCTTTCATCAAGGTGGAACAAAATGAGTATGTTGGAAGAATTTTTTTATAAGTATTTTTAAATGAAAAAGTAAAAAAGAAATGGTAGTAGATATATTTCTTACATTTTTTAATAAAATAAATAAGTAATTTAAAGAAATTTCTTTTTGGAAAAGAATTCATACATGCGTTTTAATTTTTCAAGTGATTAAAATTAAAAAATAAAATCTTAAAATTTGATATTATTTTAATCAGCTTATAATAAAATCGGTATTTTCTTTTTTATTTATTATAAAAATATCTTCTATTTTTTTAAAATATATAGAAATAGTTACACATTATTCTCCTGTAAAATATATGTTTAATTTGTAATAAATTGATCAAATATATACTCTTTCCATTAACTTCTATAATATAATCTAAATTGCTTTAAATTTTCTCAGCGCTTTTTAAAAGATTTTTTTTTTCTATTTATGTCCACATTAATTAATAATTTTAATTCTTTTATTCAATAAAAAATTAATGTTAAGAACTGTATCTTTTAGTTATTAAAATAAATAATGGTGTAAGAAAGATCAGACATATATTAAGTAAAACTGACTTATTTTAGAGGAAACATCATTAAACAAAACAAAAGTAGTTAAAATATGTTTAAATTTAATAAAAAGATACAAGTTTTATAGTTTATATAAAAGAAGGAAGATAACAGTATTTAAGTATCAATACAAGATACTATAAAGTTGTAGAATTCATGCACTAATTTGTATTTTTTTATACATTTAAGGACTAAATAATTCTCCTAGAAACAAAATTATTATGGAATTAAAATAATTATTTTTTTTATAAGTTATTAATGTGTTTAACCTAATAGGAAATAGTTGAGACAGTACTCAAACCAAGTTTTGCTATGGGCATGTGAATAAAGAAAAGGAGTCACGATCTAGAATCCAAACGCGTTTTAGTCACGTTCCCGCATCTCTCTTCGCAAAACACGTCAACAGTGACGTCATTTTGTACACGTGTCAGACGATCACGCAGTTCAGCCCTTACAAAGGAACCATTCAATCTCAAAAATCTTGGACAGCAAGGAAAATAAGAAAGGTAAGTGAAAGAATGCACCCACAGTTCACGCGCGCCCTATAAATACTCTCTCAACGCAATCAACGTAAACCTAAATCTCAACTAAAAAATTGGAAAAAAGAAAAGCTCCACCAGGTCATTTCCGGTTTCCGGTAACACTTACCATGAGCGACGGCGAAAGCGCCTCCGATGGATCGCTCAACTTCGAGGACGTGAGCGTGGTCTCCGCCGTGGGGCGCGGCGCCAAGGGCGTGGTGTTCCTGGCGCGCGCCGGCGGCCGGGGGTCGAGCGAGTGCGTGGCGCTGAAAGTGATGTCGAAGGCGCTGATTGCGCAGAAGAGGACGAGAAAGGAGGAGGAGTACCGGAGAGTGTCGTTTGAAGAAGAAGTGCTCCGTCGTTTCGATCACCCGCTCTTGCCGAGGCTGAGAGGCGTTTTGGAAACGGAGAAAGTGGTTGCGTTCGCCATTGATTACTGCCACGGTGGCACGCTCCACTCTCTCAGGAAGAAACAGACTGAGAAAATGTTCTCCGATGACACCATCAGGTATGTTAGAATAACACCTTTTCTTCATTTCATTTTCTTGTGTTTAGTTAGAGAGAAACTTTGCGAAGATCAGAATTTTCGAGTTCTGAACTTCTATTCCCTGTTAGGTTGACCAGAAACTCAGCTTCGCAGAATGAAAAATTTCCAAGTTTTTTCTTAATACAGAAACTTTTTTTTTTTCTTTTTTTTTTGGCTTCTTCGACACCTCTTATTTAAGAAACAAAGTGATTAATACTTTACTCTTAAAACCAAATCAGGTGTTATTAATACTCCTCTTTTTAAGGATATTTTAGAGAAGTTAATAAATATAAGGAATTTCTCTAAATTATTATTTTGCCTCAAAATTCGCATATCAAATTAGAATACCATTTCATCTATTTCTCAGTAATGCTTAAAATTTTTAGTTTTAATAATTTTGATCATACTTAATCTATTTTATTAATATTAAATTTGATTTAAGATATTGTTTAAACGAAATATTAAACTTATAAGGGAAATTAGTGGAAATCAAGTAATTTTCGTTCTGTTCCCCAGCGGCATTTTTTTTTCTATTTCTGATAGTTTGATTTCAAGAAAGCTTGTGAATACGATTAAGATGTTTGATTTTGTTATGATGGTATTTGAAAATGGTTTCATTTATTTTGTTGCCAATGTGTAGGTTTTACGCTGTGGAATTGGTGCTTGCATTGGAATATTTACACGAATTGGGAATAGTATACAGAGATTTGAAGCCAGAAAATGTGATGATTCAAGAAAACGGCCACATAATGCTCGTCGATTTTGATCTCTCCAAAAAGCTAAACCCTAAATCCCCTCACTCACTGAGTCAAAACTCGTCCCCGAGTCCTAATTCTGAGAAACGTTCAAGGAAACAACGATTAACTCGTTTATACAGTTTTTGTAACTCGGGCATCTCGCCGTGGGACTCGGACTCGGAGCCCCCACTCACTACAGCCGACTCAGTGCGTTGCACCGAGTCGGACTCCGTTGAGAAATCAAACTCGTTCGTTGGGACAGAGGAGTACGTGGCACCGGAAATCTTATCAGGGAAAGGTCACGGTTTTAGCGTAGATTGGTGGTCATACGGCATCGTTTTATATGAGATGCTGTATGGAACGACGCCGTTTAAAGGCTCAAATAGAAAAGAAACGTTTTACCGAATTTTAACAAAAGATCCAGAGTTAACGGGAGAGAAGACGGCGTTACGGGATTTAATTGCAAGATTGTTGGAAAAAGATCCTGACCGTCGGATCCAGGTGGAGGAGATTAAGGGTCACGATTTCTTCAAAGGGGTTAAGTGGGACGAAGTGTTGCACATTGCAAGACCACCTTATATTCCCGAAAATGAGGTTGAGAACAAAGTGGGGTTTAGCAAACACGACGTCGAAGTGTTTGTGAACGAAGTGTTTTTTCCCACGAATGATGATGATGGCGTAGAGAATTGTGAGAATAACAAGACCGCATGGGTTGGTGAATTGAATCACATTCCCACTCAGAAGAAGAATGACGATTTTTTAATTTTTTGACTCATATTCTTTCATAGACTAAATGTAGATCACACATGTAAAATTTTTGGCATTTAACTCGTATAATTAAAATGGCAATTGTCTAGATTCATTCATGAAATACTTAAATTATTTTCCTTTCAATATTGGAGAACTCAAATATATAACTAGTAGTTAAAATTATTGAGAGACTTTAAGATATTCAATGTTTGTTACTTTTGAAATTTAGAATTTAGAGTCTATTTTTAAATTAGACACAATCAATGTCTAATCTTTCTCAGGGATAGTAGACCCATGAGAGTTGGTTTATATAAGTTATCTTTTTGGGGATGATTCCACAAACATATGCATGCTTTCTAACTTAGTTAATTCGAACTAAGGATAATAATTTGGGGTCGATCATGTGGGCACATCCGCAATTTACTCTGAAAAGTTAGTCAAACATTTAAGTTCATAGGTTCGTATAGACTTCATTTTATAGTCTATGTACTCCAAAGTACAAAATGACTCATTTTAGCCTGCGACTACGTATTTTTTTTATTTTTTTATTATTATGTGATATTGTTTTTGTTAAATATAATAAAATATTTTGATTTATTATTTTATTAATATTATATATTTATAAATATATATTTAAGTTTAATTTTATAGTTTACATTAATATATTTTTTATATTATGCTTATTTATCGTTATAGTAATGCTAAATCATTATTTTATTTTCTTAAAATTATTATGCTTGTACTAAATCATTATTTGTTATAAAATACTTAAACTTGAGATTAAACAATTGAAAGTGTCTTTCCAATTAATTTCTTTTATTAATATCAATTCATCAACAAGTTTATAAATATAGTTAACTGGGTATATTAGAGCTTTAACTCGTAAGTTTTACGTCGATGAATCTAAATCAGTTTTGGATTGATCAAAATGTAGGATGAACTAAACTATGGCGATCAACTCACATTTTAACCCATAATTTATGCATCCTGAATATCAAATTTTTGTGAAGAAATATATCTTAAACTCGGGTTAGATGAGTCACATTTGAACAATATTAATTTTATTTCGACTCTCTTCATTTTCACATCACCTAATATTCAGATTGTTAAAAAAATTATAATACCGAACTCCTTAGTCATAAGATATATATAAAAAATATCAACGACTCTTGTAACTAAACAAATTTGTTAAATTAAATTAATTTTAACATTCAAAATGGTTATCTATCAAAAGAATTTTGTAATACACGACAATAAATATAATTGATAATTAATTTAGACTACAAATTATTTTATTGTTTAAATTGATATACGAGACAATAAAACTATGTAAAAATAATTAAATTATTTTATGATATTTTAATCTAGCACTTGCTGAGCAAAAATATTAAAAATGATATGGAATTCTATTGCTAAGATTAGACTTTACAAAACCTCTCTATTATGTATATAATCACTCACCTTCTTTCCATACTAATGTTATGTCAATATATTAGAATACTCAAATTCTGATTTTGTTAGGTGAATGAATCTAAGTTTACCTATTAACCGTCAATCCTTTAAACAATGAACAAAACAAGACTTGCTTTACCCATCAGGGTTTAAGACATGAATCATGTTCTATTCTTAGAAACAAACTTTCATAAGGAATTTTGATTCTCTCCTAGATTACAAAAGATATTTCTCAATACCCCAAGAATTAAATATAATGTAATTAGTGATCAAGTCCAACAAGCATTAGGCACAAAAACAAAATAGTAACATTGAATAAAAAGAAAATTATATGAAAACCAATATCAATTACATGATTACATTTTACCTCAACAAGATGGATTTAGTTCTTCATTGTCATGAAGAAACCAACATAGAAAAATTGAACAATGGAAGAAGACGGGTGCACAAAGAGGAGAAAAGAGAACCCCTTGCCGTTGTTCCAAGTCAACATTTTTTCCAAGACTCTCACTCTAGATGAAGTGTCTAACTCTAATGTAAAGATATTCTTAAATAGATAAAATAGTGACAAGTCATCATCGATGTCTGTGTCCGACACAATTCAAGTAGTGTTAGGCATAATTAAATCCAATAACTTTTGACTTAAACTAGCACCAAATGTATTTCAGTGACTCTGACATAATTGACAACATCAACATTCATTTTTGCCTTTATTTTGCTTACCATATATTCCAATCTTGTTCTTCTTAACTCAAATGACTAAATCATGTCCATTATTAGAATAAATCATTAGGAATTAGTGGAATAATTTGATTATAAGACTACTAATCCCTTATAAAAAGTAACCAATTATTATAAAAAGAAATAAAATATATAAAATTTAATAAATTCCGATCATAAGAAAAGTTGATTCTATTAAAAAAATTGACTAAAAATTATATAAAAAATCAATATTATTAATTTTTTCCAAGAATTGCAAATATAAATATTAATTTTATATAAATATTAATTTTGTTTGAGATTAATTTAGTGGTTATCGTTTTAACATATGTCGACATGATGAAACGAATTAATCTAGAATTGTCGGTTTCTTTTTATATTGTTTTGTTTTGTTTCTATATTGTTTATAAATTATTAGTTAAATACTGAAAGAACAACATGATGAGTTGTTGATGTAGTGATGCAACATTCTGCTTTTACATATTGTTAGAAGAATGTAGTATAAAGAATATGCCAAGTTTGACAAGCATATTATGGGCAAAATCGTCACTTTCTTTTTTCAGTTAAAAAAGCATTTGATACGACAAAATGTTTAGTAAATATTTATTACTTTATATATTAATCAACTGTTGTTGATTGTTTTTAAAATTAAAACCCTCGTAAGATAATATTTGTTGTAATCATGATAATATATTATTTATTTGGTAGGTTAATTTACGAGTTCAGTCAAATTATTTCTTCTTAAATTAAAGAGAATTTGGTTAATTTCAGCTGGATTGACTTATTTGATATATAGGTAAGAATAATCGTATATGGTATGATGTGATTTTGAAAATTTAATCTTCAAACGCAGAAGTCAATGTTGTTATTTGAAATCTAGCATGATAGAAATTTTCTTCATCTAGAAGTTACAACACACTGTTTTCTAAAAAGGACGATACAATATATGCGTTTAAGTTAAATTCTATCTCCAAAGAATATCATAAATGGAGTTTATAAGAGGAAAAGGGTCCCTATAATTGACTGGTTCTGAAATTAAACCAGAAAATAGTTTTGATGATTTGGTCTTTTTTTATTCTTTGGGAGAAAATTGGATAGTGTGTATGGATTGAATTTTGGATCAAGAGTTTCAAGTCAAATTATCTAAAAGATGTAGAAACAACTCTTGATTGTATGTTCATTGAAGCACCCTAAATGTATGTTTATTTGAAGCACTTAACTTTTACTTTCTGAAATTTAGGTTTAAATTTATGTTTCAGTTTATTTAATTTTTGAATCAGTTTACTATTTACAATAATTTATTTTAATACTCTTTATGTTTAAAATTACATTTATACTGCTTATGATTATGCAATTTACGTTCGAGCAAGTCCTTTAAATTTATTTGTAATGTTGTTTTAAATTTATACGCAAATTAAGTTATTTTAATTATTTTTAATCATTTTGGGAAATTACTTTATTTTTCCAATTAAAACTTGTTTTTCTTTAACTTTGAATGTTTCTATCATAAAAAAGTGCAGAAAACAGTAAAGAATAATAAATGATATATAATAATTATAAATATAAGTTTTAATTCTTATAATAATCAATTAAATATTAAAATTGTTTCTTTTTTTTTAAATCTATAAAATCTAAACAAAATCATTATATATAAGTTGAAAACTTTTTAATATTGCTTTCCTAAACAAAAACAAGTAATTTTTAAAAATATAAGCAAATTTATCATAAATAATAGTTTAAAATTGAATGATATAGTTTATAATTATCTTATAAGGTTAGTATATAATATTGTTTTTCTCTTACAAATAAATGTTTTTGTAATTAAAATTAAAAAGAAAAAAATTTTTAATTTTAGTTCTTGTAATCATGAATAATGAGTGCGACAACTACGTTTTTACGTAAAAATTAATGAAAAATTGTTATTTTAATTTCACAACTTAATATTAATTGTTCTTAAAATAAAATATAAATTCAAATTAATTTTTAAATATTATAATTTAATTACAAAATGATCTCACAAAGGTTAACAACATATTCCTGTGGTATAATTTTTCACATTCCAGAACGGAAACAAAATTTTTGATTTCATAGAATCTAATTTTTCATCACTTCGTACATTAATATATCAAAAGATTTTTTTAAACCAAAAACAAAAATGGTAAAAGTGAGGGTAAATATCTCCCGAATTCTCAAAGTATGTTTCACAGTCTCTGTCCTTAGGTGAACTTCTCCATAAAAGTTTATTGAAAAGATAGAAAAAGGAAAAGGTTCTAAAAAAATAAAATACTTTATATACACATTTAAAATTAAATTTTCTAAAAAATAATAACTGAAGTTTCTTTACAATTTAAATTGTACATGCATATATTTATGACTTTGATGACTATCATCAACAGAAACTAAACTGTTTATTCCATTTGGGTTGTTCATCACCATCAAACATGTCTGTGCACATGGGAAGGTGTGAGCCTTGACACGAAGACCTCAAACTTCTATCGTTTTCCAGAAAGCTATAATGTGTACCATCTTGACGTGTCTTAAAGGTAGATAAACTATTCACGAAGGCTTAATGGAATGAACACATGCATCTTCTTTTAACCTAATTCGTGAACAGTTCAACACACTAACAAAGAAAGTCTGATGATAATGCATGAATGGAAGATGTATAAGTGCAATGTGAGCATGATTATGATGTGGTCCTTTGAGACTTGAAGTGACTCACTTCACATGTCATATTCACCTTGTGAACATTGTAAATGCATCGATGGAGGTGAGGTCATTTTACATGTACTCGTGAACAACAAACTTTCCATTAAAGATAACGAGTGGTTGTTAATTGCTTGTGTGGGAAGAAGGAAATATTTGTTACAATAATCCAATTACTGGGTTAAAATTTGGGTGATTTAATTGTTACGGAATAGGTATTGAATAATAATAAAAGAAGTTTATAAATTAAAATAAAATATCATTTCCTAGATATTTAAGATTGAAAATACACATAAAAATCTAAACTAAATATTGACTAGTCTCCCTTAAATTTGTTTAATACCAGTAAGTTTTAAATAAAATTATATAAGAGATTAAAAAACTATATTTAGTTAAACCCAGGACTTCTGAGTGTTGAAAGAGTCTTTTACCACTACTTCAAACCAACAATATGATAATATTATGATTATTAATATTCTTATTATGATTATATTTATGATTATGATTATTAATATTATTAATAATAATATTAATATTATTAATAATAATATTAATATTTTATTAATAATATTTTTATTAATAATATTTTTATTATTTTTATTATTATGATTTTTATTAAAAACAATAATAATAATAATAATAATAGAATTAAGAATATTAATGTTAACATTAATAATAATAACATTATTGATAATATTATTATTAACTATTATAATAATAATAATAGCACAAATATTTTTAATATAACTGAAAATAATATAAAAAATATTAATAATATTAAAACTATTTTTCATATAAATATAAATAATGTTTATAATAATATTTCATATATTAAAAAACATATAATAATAATGTTAATATAAATAATAATAATAATAATGCTATCAATAACATTAATAATATTTTTTTATAAATATTAATAATATTAAAAACGTTAAAAATATTAAAAACAAAAATATAATACTGGTAATAATAATAATTATAATTTTAATAATATTATAACTAACAATATTAGAAATAATAAATAAAACAATAATATTAGCAACAATATTAATAATATTATTAATATTAATAATAATAATGATAATATTATTAATAATACTAATGATAATAATAATATTAATAATAATACAAATTTAATAATAATAATAATAATAAAAGTGTTAAAAATACCAATAATATTTGTTATAATATTAATAATATCAATAAAAATATTAATATTGTTAATAATATTCACCTTTACTAATGTTATTATTAATAAATCAATATGAACATCATTAATAAGAGAAAATACTAGTTTTGTCCATAAATATAAGTTTTAAGTATTATCTACGGACATAGGTCTGTAGATATTACCTACAAAAATAGTTTGTGGATAATACGTATAGACCAATATTCGTGGGTAATACCTACGGATCTGTGTCAGTAGGTAATATTTATGAATTTATGTCTGTAGATAATACCTATGAACTTAAATTTGTGGGTAATATCTACAAATATAGATCCGTAGGTAATAATCCGTGGATAATGCTGAATTTACTTACGGATACAGATTTGTGGGTAAATTGAGTTTTTCTTGTAGTTAATTTTTAACAAAATTTATAACAGTAGTGAAAAAAATAAGATTTGAAGACATGTTACAACATAGGTTAAAAAAGAACTCTTGTAAATAAAAATGTTGCTAGGAGAATTCAAGGGGAAATATCGAGAAGATCTCACACAATGAGAACAGAGCCAACCTACATAAGGGAATGACACCACCTTCAACCCAAAATCTTAAGGCATTAGGTTTATAGGTCTTCTTTATTATATGTTGCTCAACTTTCTCATTCCTACCCAATGTTGGACTTAGACTCACACTTGAATAGCTAACACCCAAGTGAGAGTCCTTCCTCCACATTGATATACTCCTCCTCGAGTGGAAGAAAACGACCCCTGATTTGTATCGCCGTTTACACACTTAAACGGGACACGACCCCTTATTTGTATCGTTGTTTACACACTTAAACGGGACACACTTGCCTGAAACTTTCGTCAGGAAGGCTTTAGATATAGGGTCACCCAGCCCCAAACCTGGCTTTGATACCACTTGTTGGGAGAATCGAGGGGAGAACATCGGGGAGACAAACAAGAATGAGACCAGAGCCAACACACAAGGGAATGACACCACCTTCAACCCAAAACCTTACATTGGTTTGTGGGTCTTGTTTCTTATATATTGCTCAACTTTCTCATTTTTATCTAATGTGGGACTAGACTCACACTTGAATACCTAACAAATCTCTCCCCTCAAGTGAGAGTCCCTCCTCCCCATTGATACACCCAATGACTCCTTACTCATACTACCGTTCACACACTTATTCGGTACATGCTTTCCTGAAACCTCCATCAGGAAGACTTTCGATACAGAGTCAAACTGAGCCCATTCGTCTGGTGACAAAGACAAACCATTGGCTTTGATACCACTTGCGAGAAAATCCGAAGGGGGAAACCTTGGGGAGACAAACAAGAATGAGACGAGAGCCAACCCATATAAGGGAATGACGCCACCTTCAACCCAAAACCTTAAGGCATTGGGTTTGTGAGTCTTCTTTCTTATATATTGCTAAACTTTCTCGTTTTTACCCAATGTGGGACTAGACTCACACTTGAATACCTAACAATCTCTCCCTCAAGTGAGAGTCCCTCCTCCACATTGATACACTCCTCCTCAGGCGCAAGCAAACGACCCTTTACTCGTACCACCGTTCACACACTTATACGAGACACGCTTGCCTGAAACCTCCATCAAGAAGACTTTCGATACAGGGTCAAATTGAGCCCATTCGTATGGTGAAAAAGACGAACCATTGACTCTAATACCACTTGCTGGGAGAATCCAAGGGGGAAAAACTTGGGGAGATTAATGAGACAAGAGTCAACCCATACAAGGAAATGACACTACTTTCAACCCAAAACCTTAAAGCATTGGGTTTGTGTGTCTTCTTTCTTATATGTTACCCAACTTTCTCATTCTTACCCAATGTGAGACTTAGACTCACACTTGAATACCTAACAAATATGGTGACAATTTTATAAGTAAATGAGAACATATTACATCACAATCAGTTACCAGAAACAACTGATGTAGAAAATAGCTCAGGAAAACCTCACTAATATTTGTTTGAAAAAAAAATTATATTCGTCACTTATTATTACATCGGTTGCTGCTCCAATTGATGTAATAAAGTGACTTTCTACATCGGTTGTGAGCTCCAACCGATGTAGAAAGTGGCATCCTGCATGCTCCAATTACAATCATATTTTAGCGTGGATTTATTACATCGGTTATATTAGCAACCGATGTAATAGTTTTTTTAACCTAAATTTTCACGGCTTTTGTTGTTAGTTTGTCCCTAGCGCCACTGTTTGTGTTGAGTGTCTCCACTACTTGTGTTTCTATACTGCTGCTGCTACTTGTGTTTCTCTATTTCATTGTTTTCACTCACATCTTCGCTGGTAGGATTTATCAACTTTGCTCTGTGTGATTTTTTTAACATGTTTTTACATTACCACCGCATGAGCCTATCTCTACTTGAACACTGGTTCCACATCTGCAACTTTGCAAGGTTAGCGATTTTGTAAAATTGATTAAAAATAGTGAGAAATTTGTTTTTGATCCAAACTTTTTAGTAATAACTTATTTTAGTGTATATTTGTTAGTAGAGTCTCCATATTGCATAAATTTATCATATATTTTGAGTTTTTAAAATTTAGGAAGAAAAAACTTTAAATAGTCATAACTTTTGATAGAGCTCCGATTGAGACGCTCCAAAAATGAAAGTTGCTCGAAATAAGGTAATGAATGCCATGGCTGAAGGGGGTTAGGGTTCCATATTTTCCAAAATTCCATTATTTATATTACATTTTTACTCTTTTAGTATCTATTACTTATTTTTTAAGATTTAAGGTTTTCACTACTAGAAAATTGTCAAATAGTGACCGAATCAGTGACTGAAAAAATCGGTCACCGATAGTGACCAAAAAAATCGATCACAAATTCGGTCACAGATTCAGTCAGATAATCGGTCACAAAATCGGTCACAGAATCGGTCACAGATTCGGTCACAAAATCGGTCACAGATTTAATCATAGAAATCGATCACCGAATCAGTCACAGATACGGTCAAAACTTCGGACACAAATAATAATAATAATAATAGTTATAATAATAAAAATAATATTAATAATAATACTATTATATTACTACTAATATTAATAATAGTTATAATAATAAAAATAATATGAATAATAATATTGCTAATAATAATATTAATAAGTGTAATTATAATAATATCAATAATAATAAAAATAATAAAATGAGTAATAATAATAATAATATCAATAATAATAAGAATTATTATAATAATTATGAGAAGAATAATTATAATTATAATTATAATAATATCAATAATAATGATAATAACAAATTAATAATAATAATAATAATTATAATATCAATAATAATATTGCTAATAATAATAATATTAATAAGTGTAATTATAATAATATCAATAATAATAAGAATAATAAAATGAGTAATAATAAT